>Ga0256404_1001119_pt1 | contig 67102 bp, 62 predicted proteins | sample RumenRJG_01DNA_FD_185990 | JGI IMG/M metagenome (GOLD analysis project Ga0256404, IMG submission 185990) | Bovine rumen microbial communities from Lethbridge, Alberta, Canada - RJG_01 | ecosystem: Host-associated > Mammals > Digestive system > Stomach > Rumen | place: Canada: Alberta | collected... | reverse complement strand
GATATCTCCTCCAAATAATACCAGAAAAAGCCCCTGCAAAGCCGCACCGCGATCGAGGGGAAGCGCCGCATCGTAACGTCCATCGCGCTTTTCAGAACGGCTCTGTCGATCTCTTCAAACAGCGTCGCCGAAAGGCGGAAATAGTTATTCCAATGCCTGCGCTTGGCGGCGGGGAAGATCTTTGCGGCGTTGTCGAGCCGCATCCAGCGAAGCTTGCGCGGAGCGGTTGCGGTCTTAATAAGAAATTCATCCATCGCTTCAAAATCGCGGTGATGCTCCTTGAGGCAATAGAGAACGTAGCTGTGCCACAAATGCTCGGCAATATGAAGCTGCGAAGAGCAGCCGCTTTCGATAAGCTTTTCATGCATACGAACCGAATCGTCGAGCAGTATCTCATCGCCGCCAACGAAGATCAGCGAGGGCGGCAGTCCCGCGGCTTCGCCGAAAAGCGGGGAAACGAATGGGGAGCGAGGATCGGCCGCTTCGCCCGTATAGCTCTTGACGTAGCCTTCGAGCTGTTCAAGACAGAGGCTTGGATCGTTCTCCCTATTATATGAAATACTTTCGCCGCTCATTGTAAGATCCGTCCACGGCGAAATGGCGATGATGCCGCTTGGAAGCGGAAGTCTCAGCTCCCTGAGCTTATAGCAAAGCGCATAGCAGAGCCCGCCGCCCGCGCTTTCGCCGCAGAGCGTTATGCGCTCGGGAAGATATCCGGCGGAGAGCAGATGCCGGTATGCGTCCAAAGCATCCTCGAGCGCGGCGGGGTAGGGGTTTTCGGGCGCAAGACGGTAGGCAAGACAGGTGACCTTCACACCGCACTCGGCCGCAAGCACCGAGGCAAAGCCCTTTGCGTACTCAAGTCCGCCGCAGGTATAGCCGCCGCCGTGAAGATAGAGGATCATGCCGTCGCGCCGCTCGTCGTGCGGCGAAGCGAGCGCAAGAAGAAGCCTCGGATGCGAAACATCCGAGATATCGACCTCTTTTCTTTTCGTGCCCGCGAGAACAGCGCCCACTCGATCCTGCGCCTTGCGCATATGCTCTATCGACTGCGAAGCGAGCAGGGGCTGCATCCTCTCAAGCTGCTTGCGAACAAGCTTTTCGGAAAACTCCATAGCGGCTCCAAAACACGGCGAAAGCGATCAGAGTATGCTTTCACCCTAATAAACGTCATGTTGGATTCTATCATACTTGGGGCATGAATGCAAATGCTTTTCGCCGTTTTTTGCGGAAGGATCATCGAAAGCAAGGCGAAGCAAATGGCATATCGAGCCGCCTTTAACATATCATTTATCATAATAAAAGCGGAGGATAAAACGATGAACGATCGACCGAGCCTTGAAGGAAGCACGCTGCGGCTTCGCAGCCATTCAATACATATCGAGAACCGCGAGCTCGTCAGCATCACGGGCGTTAAGGACGTTGGCAGCTTCAATGAGACCGAGATAATCCTTATGACCGACGGCGGCGGGCTGACGGTGGAGGGCAGCGACCTTCATATAACAAAGCTCAATCTCGACGACGGGCAGATAATAGTCGAAGGGCAGCTAATCGCGCTTGAATACGATGATATGCCCGTGCAGAAGGGCTCGCTGTTTTCAAGGATGTTTCGCTGATGAATGATAATCTTTCGGAGCTGCCGATCCTGCTTTGCTGCATCTGGGCGGGTGCGGTGCTCGGTATAGTTTACGATGCGCTGCGCCTTATTCGCATCTCTGGAAAAAAGCTTGCCGTGATCGCGGCGGATATCCTTTTCGGCGGCTGCTTCTTCGCGCTCGTTTCGGCGGTGCTTTTATATGCGGACAGCGGCAGAGTGCGAATCCATTATTTTATCGCGGTTTTTCTTGCAATGCTCGTTTGGATAAACTATCCCGGAAGGCTCGTTCGCACAGCGCTTTCATGGATGCGGGGAAAGCTGCGGGAAAAACACGGAAACGAGGGAAAGACGCGGTGCAGATGATCCGAAAACGCGAATAAAAACGCAAAGATGCGGAATACTGATGCTATGGGAAGAACAGGGAGTCAAAAAAGGAAGCACAGCTCGCGGAAAAAAGCCGTGAGCGCGGAAGCAAAGAGGGAGCTTGGGGCCGAAACAATCAGCAAAACGGATCCTTTCGGCAGCTATACCGGCATCAGCGAGGACGGAGAGAAGCCCGTGCAGGATGCGGACGATCTTTGACCGGCGCCGCGTTCTCTTTGAGCCATTTCGCCACACCGTCATCGGCGTTTGAAGGAATAATGCCGGTCGCAATCTTTTTAAGTTCGTCGTTTGCATTGCTGACGGCATAGCTTTCATCGGCGGCCTTGAACAGCTCGATATCGTTTTTTCCGTCACCAAAGGCGATCACTCTTTCGCAGCCGAGCATAGATTTTACCTGCATCATGGCATTCGCCTTGGTCGCGGCTTTCGGCATTATTTCAAGCCATTGTTCGTGGGTATATATATCCTTTTGATAAACGCAGTAATAATGCTCACGATATTCATCGTAGAGAGGCAGGAGCTTTTCGGGCTCATCGATGCAGGTTATGTAAAAGATATTACCGCGCTTCAATTCTTCGGGTGTATCTGCGACTTTAGTTCGCTCATCGCCCTTTCGCATATCAAGAAAAGCTTTCATACCCCTTGTGCGGAGGTGGGGACAATATGAAAATCTCTCCCTGCCGTCGATGAGTGCGTATACTATCGGAAACACATTCGCCGCAAACAAGCGATCCAGCAACCGCTGCACGGAGCCATCAAAATAATTTGCACGAAGAACTTTCTTGGTAGCATTATCAATGATAAACGCGCCGTTATGAACAATCAAAGGTGCGCTTGCTTTCAATCCTTGTGTCACCTGCTTGACCGTGGTCAGGGAGCGGGCGGTCGCATAGGAAAAAAGCAGCCCATTTTCCACGAGTTTATTTATAACGGCGCTCGTAAACTCGGAAACCCTCGCATCGCTTCCAAGCAAAGTGCCGTCAAGATCGGATACATATGGCGTCTTCATAATTTCACCTCACTGCATTTGAGCATTCCCAATCCTTTTTGCGTTGATCGCCATTTCGTTGAACAGCCGTTGTTAAGCATGATTGGCGCAGCTACAATCGGTATTATACAGTAAACACCTGCATATATCAATTTAAAAGCTGTTTTAACAACTTTTAGATAAAACAAAGCATTTTTCAAAAATAAACGAGCAGGTACTTGACAGGGAATAAAAAAGTGATATAATAACACTTGAACAATCGTTCAAATGTTTGCGAATGAGGTGAACAAAATGAAGGATACCGCACCGCATTGCGCTTCGTTTTCGGCGCATGAAGAGATAATCGAAAAGGTGACGGACGAGCTTCCGGATGAGGAGCTTTTATACGACCTTGCAGAGCTTTTCAAGGTTTTCGGCGACAGCACGCGCATAAAGATACTGTATCTGCTGTTTGAAAGCGAGATGTGCGTTTGTGATATCGCGCAGCTTCTGGGCATCAGCGTTTCGGGCGTTTCGCATCAGCTCCGCGTTCTCAAGCAGGCGCAGCTCGTCAGATTCAGGCGCGAGGGCAAAACCGTCTATTATTCGCTTGCGGATGAGCATGTGCGCTCGATACTTGCGCAGGGCATGGAGCATGTGTGCGAATAAACGGAAATAGATTCATCGAAGGGGGATAAATAAATGAAAAAGACCTATAAAATGAGCGGCGTGGACTGCGCAAACTGCGCGGCAAAGATGGAAAACGAGATTTCAAAGCTCGAGGGAGTGAACGCCTGCAGCGTGAACTTCGTGCTTCAAAAGCTGACCATAGATGCGGATGCCGAGAATATGGCCGCCATTATCGAAAAAGCCGGCGCAGTTTGCAAAAAGATCGACAGGCACGCCGAGATAATCGCAAAATAAGGCGCTCTATGAACAGCCGCACCAAAAAAGAACTTATATGGATAATCGCGGGAGCCGTGATGTTTGGCATGGCTTTCGCCGCATCCAAGCTTTTTCCGGAGCTTCCGTGGTATCTTAAAAGCCTTATCTTCCTCGTGCCGTATCTCGTTGCGGGCGGCGAGGTGCTGCGCGAAGCGGCGCACGGCATAAAAAACGGTCAGCTTCTCGATGAAAACTTTCTTATGTCCGTTGCTTCCCTCGGCGCGTTTGCAATTGGCGAGCAGCCCGAGGCGGTGCTCGTAATGCTCCTTTACCGCGTTGGCGAGCTTCTGCAGGGTATAGCGGTCGGAAAAAGCCGCGCTTCCGTTTCAGCGCTCATAGATATCTGCCCCGAGAGCGTTAATCTTGAAACCGAAAGCGGCATGGAGGAGGTTTCCCCCGAGGAAGTGCATATAGGCGATATCTTCGTGGTCCGAGCGGGGGAGAGGGTGCCGATAGACGGCACCGTTATCGAGGGCAGCTCCTCGGTGAACACCGCGGCGCTCACCGGCGAATCCCTGCCTGTTGACGTTTCCGTTGGCGATAAGCTCGCCGCGGGTTCAATAAACACTTCGGGCGTGCTGCGCGTTCGCGCGGACTGCGAATACGAGGATTCGACCGTTGCAAGGATGCTCGAGCTCATCGAGGGCGCGGCGGCGAACAAGTCAAAGAGCGAGAAGTTCATAACCAAATTCGCCCGCATCTACACGCCCGCCGTGGTGGCGCTCGCGGTGCTGCTCGCGGTCATCCCGCCGCTTTTCTTCGGCGGAGAATGGAAGGAGCATATCTACCGCGCGCTCGAATTTCTCGTCATTTCCTGCCCCTGTGCGCTCGTTATCTCCGTTCCGCTGACCTTCTTCGGCGGCATCGGCGCGGCGAGCAAAAACGGCATACTCGTCAAGGGCTCGAACTGCTTCGAGGCGCTCAGTAAATGCGGCACCGCCGTTTTCGATAAAACGGGCACGCTCACCAAGGGCAGCTTTCATATAGCGAAGCTCGTTCCCGCAGCGGGCGTGAGCGAGATAGAATTGATGTATAAGGCGGCTTCTGCGGAGCGATTTTCGACCCATCCCCTCGCCGAATGTGTTTTGCACGCCTACGAGCTTGGCGAATACTCATCTTCGCTTCCCTCGGCGGAAAGCTATGAGGAGCGAGCGGGCTTCGGCATCGAGGCGCGGTTCGACGGCAAAACCGTTCGTGCGGGAAACGCAAGGCTTATGGCGGAGGCGGGGATAATGCTCGAAGGCGGCGAAAGCGCCGCAACGCTCATCCACGTTGCCGAAAACGAACGCTATCTCGGCAGGCTCGAGATCGAGGATGAGCTCAAGGAAGGCTCGGCTCGTGCGGTGAACGCGCTTAAAACCGAGCTTGGGATCAAATCGATAATGCTTTCAGGCGATCGAAAGCCGATCGCGGAAAGGATAGCAGAGCAGCTCTCTCTTGACGGCGTTTTCGCGGAGCTTCTTCCCGAGGATAAGGTCGCTTCGCTCGAAAGCGTGATGGATTCATCCGAAAAGGGAAGGACCGTTGCCTACGTTGGCGACGGCATAAACGATGCGCCCGTTATCGCTCGCGCGGATATAGGCTTTGCCATGGGTGCGCTCGGCTCGGATGCCGCGATAGAGGCCGCCGACATCGTTTTGACGGACGACAGGATCGAGCGCGTGCCGCTCGCGGTGCGGATCGCAAAGCGCACGGTCAGCATAGCCTGGCAAAACATCGTGCTTGCGCTCGCAGTGAAGCTCATCGCAATGCTGCTCGGCGCGCTCGGCTATGCCGAGATGTGGATGGCGATAGTGGCGGATGTCGGAGTGTGCATACTCGCCGTTTTGAACGCCATCCGCGCCATGCGCGTGGGCGGCGAAGAAGCCCCTTGATCAAAGCGGCATAAACCGGGAAACCAACAGATAATATATCAAAATTGAGAAAAACGTCCCGTCCGGCGCCCTTGGTAATATCAGCGCGGATAGGGCGTTATATCATTGCTGATAATGCTTAAAAAATCCAATAGAATATTGATAAATATATTTGCATTTTGACGCTTAAAACGTTGCTTTTCCGCTTGAAAACGGTTTAGAAAATGCTATAATTCGTATTGGACGAAGGTCCGCAAACAGCAGAAACAAACCATCGGCTTTTTTATGCGAAAGGAGCAGCTATGGATTTTAATTTCACTCCGCAGCAGAAGCTCATGCTGCAGCTCATGCGCGATTTCGCGGTCAATGAGGTCAAGCCCCTTGCCGCCGAGATCGACGAAACCGAGCGTTTCCCTGTTGAGACCGTTCAAAAGATGGCCAAGTACGGGATGCTCGGGATCAACGTTCCCAAGCAGTACGGCGGCGCGGGTGCGGATACGCTCAGCTACGTGCTCGCGATCGAGGAGCTTGCCAAGGTCTGCGCCACTACGGCGATCATCCTTTCGGCGCACACCTCGCTTGCCTGCGCTCCCATCCTTGCCTACGGCACCGAGGAGCAGAAGCAGAAATACCTCGTTCCGCTCGCAAAGGGTGAAAAGCTCGGTGCGTTCGGTCTCACCGAGCCCAACGCGGGCACCGATTCCGCCGCTCAGCAGACCGTGGCCGTGCTTGAGGGCGATAACTACGTATTAAACGGCAGCAAATGTTTCATCACCAACGGCGGACAGGCTGATATCTACATCATCTTCGCCATGACCGATAAAGCTCAGGGCAATAAGGGCATCTCCGCCTTCATCGTTGAAAAGGATTTCAAAGGCTTCTCGATCGGCAAGAAGGAGCATAAGATGGGCATCCGCGCAAGCTCCACCACCGAGCTTATCTTCGAGGACTGCATCGTTCCCAAGGAAAACCTTCTCGGTGAAGTGAACAAGGGCTTCAAGATCGCCATGACCACGCTCGACGGCGGCAGGATCGGCGTTGCGGCGCAGGCACTCGGCATTGCCGAGGGCGCGTTTGAGGAGACCATCCGCTATATGAAGGAGCGCGTTCAGTTCGGAAAGCCCATCTCATCCTTCCAGGGTCTGCAGTGGATGGCCGCCGATATGAAGTGCGAGATCGAAAGCTCCAAGCTGCTTCTCTACCGCGCCGCCATGGTCAAGGACAGCGGAAAGCCGTACTCCATGGATGCCGCAATGGCAAAGCTTCGCTGCGCCGAGACCGCGATGGACGTTACCACCAAATGCGTTCAGCTCCACGGCGGCTACGGCTACAGCCGCGAGTATCCGCTCGAGCGAATGATGCGCGACGCGAAGATAACCGAGATCTACGAGGGCACCTCGCAGGTGCAGAAGATGGTCATCACAGGCCAGCTCTTCAAATAAGGCAGGGGGAAAAGCAGTATGAAAATAATCGTTTGCATCAAGCAGGTTCCCGACACCACCGAGGTCAAGCTCGACCCCAAAACGGGCAGGCTCATCCGCGACGGCGTTCCGAGCATAATAAATCCGGACGACAAAAACGCGCTCGAGCAGGCGCTCTCCATTAAGGATGAAAACCCCGGAACTACCGTGACGGTCGTTTCAATGGGACCCCCGCAGGCGGATATCGCCATGCGCGAGGCGCTCGCGATGGGCGCTGATGAGGCGATACTCATCTGCGGCAGGGAGTTCGCGGGCTCCGATACCTGGGCAACCAGCTATATCATTGCTTCCGCCATCAAAAAGATAGGCGATTACGACCTCATCCTCTGCGGCAGGCAGGCCATCGACGGCGACACCGCGCAGGTCGGTCCCCAGATCGCCGAGCAGCTCGGCATACCGCAGATAACCTACGTTCAGAATATGCGCATCGAGGGCGGCGAGGTCGTTGCGACCCGTCAGCTTGAGGACGGCTGCACCGTTATGAGCGCGAAAATGCCCGTGCTTCTCACCGCGATAAAGGAGCTGAACACTCCGCGCTACATGACCCCGAGAGGCATCTTCGAGGCCTACGAAAAAGAGGTCAAGATCTGGGGCTTTGCGGACGTTCCCGTGGATGAGGCGAAGATCGGTCTTGCGGGCTCGCCCACGAACGTCAACAAGACCTTCAGCCCAGAGCCCAAGGCCAAGGGCGAGATGCTTGAGGGAGCGGACAGGAACACCGTCAAAACGCTCATCGACAAGCTCGTTGAAAAGCATCTGCTGTAACGTGGAGGTAGAAAAATGGTTAGAATAATCACCGAAAAATGTATCGGCTGCGGCGCGTGCGAGGCCGGCTGCCCCGTTGGCGCCATCTCCACCGCGAGCGGCACCGCAAAAATAGATTACGACGTTTGCATCGGCTGCGGCGCCTGCGTGGGCAACTGCCCCTGCGAGGCGATCGAGCAGGATGAGGCGGGCGCAGCGGAAAAGAATACCGCTGAAGAAGTTGGAAGCTCCGAATACAAGGGCGTTTGGGTGTTTGCGGAGCAGCGCGAGGGTGTGCTCATGCCCACCGTGTTCGAGCTGCTCGGCGAGGGCAGAAAGCTTGCCGATACGCTCGGCGTCGAGCTTTCGGCGCTCCTTCTCGGAAGCGGCGTTAAAGCTCTGGCGGATGAGCTCGGCGCATACGGCGCGGACAGGGTCATCCTTGCGGACAGCGCGCTGCTTTCCGACTACAACACCGAAGCCTATGCCAAGGTCGTTTGCGATCTCGTTCGCGAGCGCAGACCCGAGATAATGCTCATCGGCGCCACCAATATCGGCCGCGATCTCGCGCCGCGCCTCTCCGCAAGGCTCTATACGGGTCTTACTGCGGACTGCACCGCGCTTGAGATCGATCCCGAAACCAAGGGGCTGCTTCAGACCCGCCCCGCGTTCGGCGGCAACGTTATGGCAACCATCGTCACCCCGAACCATCGTCCGCAGATGTCCACCGTCCGCCCGGGCGTTATGAAGAAGGCGGCATACGATCCTTCCCATAAGGCTATCATCGATAGGGCAAGCTTCGAGCTTTCCGAAAGCGATATCCACACCAAGGTGATCGAAACCGTTAAGTCCCTCAAACAGACCGTGAACCTCGTTGAAGCCGAGGTCATCGTAGCGGGAGGCAGGGGAGTAGGAAGCGCGGAAGGCTTCAAGCTCATCGAGCAGCTTGCCGAGGCCATGGGCGGCGTGGTCGGCGCGAGCCGTGCTGCGGTCGAAGCGGGCTATATAGGCGCGGATCATCAGGTCGGTCAAACGGGAAAGACCGTTCGACCCAAGATCTACGTTGCCTGCGGCATCTCGGGCGCCATCCAGCACCTTGCCGGTATGCAGAACAGCGAGTGCATAATCGCCATCAATAAAAACGCCGACGCGCCCATCTTTTCTGCGGCGACCTACGGCATTGTGGGCGATCTTCATAAGGTGATCCCGATGCTTATAGAGGAGCTCAAGGCGAGATAAACCTGCCTAAACGCTCTGCAAAAGACTTAAAGAGGCTCCCTTTCCGAAGCACGAAGGGGAGCCTTTGTGAACTCTTTATTAACTTTTCTTAAAATCGTTGACAAGCGCATCGGATTTGCGTATAGTATACTATGTAAACATGAGCTATATGCAATGCACTGAAAATCAAGAATGTATTTAAAAGAATGCAGCATGGTTGAGTTTATTAGTCGTTGTATGCAGTCAAGGTAGTTGCTTGGGATAATCAGGGGTATCCAACGGCGGTTACGTCAAAATGGGGCGGACTGGAGCTTATATATAGCTCGTCTGCAGAACCATTCGAAGCTTCAGGCGCATACGGTCAGGCTAAACGCTATTATAAGCGTGTTTCAAATTATTGATTATAGGTGGCTTGTTTATGAAGAAGAGTATTTATTTAATAGGAACGATCCTGCTCGGCGCTTTTTCGCTTGCGTTGCTTGCCAATCTCGGCTTTTCAATATTCGGCAAGGCAAATGTGGCAAGGGTGTTCTACCAAGAGCCGTCGCTGCGCCCCGATATAAACCCCGATGCGGTTTGGGACGATTCTCTTGGGCTCTATGTTCTCAAGGAGAAGGAGCTGAGCGAGGAGGAGCTTGAGCAGATCATGGAGCAGCCCTATGTGCCGAGCGCGGGGGAAAAATGGCTTGAGGCGCACCGCGATTCGGATGACCCCATCGATAAGGCGATCCTGCTGAGCCTTGAGCTCCTTAAGGATGACAGCCTTGCAAAACCGAATCCGCTTCTATCCGCGATATCCACGTATGACTATGAGGCGATAACAACGGCTATGAAAACCATTCCGATCACGAGCCTTCCGGAGCTTTACCGAAGCATCTGCGAGGAGCCGGCATACAGGGATCAAAAGATGACAGCGATGGAGATGCTGCTCAATATTGAATTGGGTTGGGGTCTGTTTGATCCGTATGCACAAGGATTGTGGAGAGCTGATTTTGCCGAGCTGAAAGCAAATATCCCGTCCGGCGCCGTTACAAAGGCAGCGGTCGAGAAGTACGGGCTGCTTCTTTTGCCAAACATCGTCAAGCGAGCCGAATCGGGGCGGATAAGCGATAAGGAGCTCAAGCTTTTCATTGAAAGCCTCGGTTCGCATAACAAAGAAACGGTCAAAAGCATTGACACTTCGGCATTTTCGAGTGTGGATAGTGTGAAGGCATGGGCAAAGAACAATAAGGAAATCGTATCGGCTATAGAGAAGCTTATCAAGGCGGAGTATGATTGGGTAAGCGGAGGCGGACTTAGGGCCGGAGGCCCATATTAAATTATCTGCTGTTTTCTGCGGCGGACAGCATTGGAGTTTTGCGTTTTTTTGCAGTCGAATTGTGAACAGGTAACTTTGATCGCTTAAACGCAATTAGATTCCTAAAAGCTTGAGAGGAGCATAAGTTAAGATAACAGAATACTGTCATTCGCATTTAAGCCGCTTCGCTTGAGGCGGCTTTCGAATTTCCGCAAAAATTGCGCGGAAGGCGTAAATATACTGAAAAACACTGTTATTCTCAAAACGATTGTGCTATAATCTAACGGAAACTTTCCGATTCTATATCGGCAAACGGAGGTCAATAATGGCAAAACAGAAGATCGTTCCCAAGAGGAGCGAGGTTGAAAAACAATACACATGGGCTACTGAGGATATCTTCGCGTCCGACGAGCTCTTCTTTGAGGCGCTTGAGCAGCTGCGCTCCATGCCCGATAGGGTAGCTTCCTATCGCGGCAGGCTCGCAGAGAGCGCCGAAACGCTCCATGAGTATCTCGTCCTTTCCGATGAGATCAAAGTAAAGCTCAACAGGCTCGGCATGTATGCTATGCGCAAGGCGGATGAGGATACGGCAAACAGCTTCTATCAGGGCATGAAGGGCAGCCTTATCAGCTTCTATGTTCAGCTCGCGAGCGCTTCAAGCTTCGATACGCCCGAGATAAACGCGATCGAGGACGAAGTGCTTGAGGGCTTCTATAAAACAAAGCCCGAGCTTGAAGGCTATCGCCGCCTGCTTGAAAAGATGAGGAGCCAAAGGGGGCATACGCTCTCCGAAGCCGAGGAAAAGCTGCTCGCTTCCGCAAGTGAGGTTTCGGGCGCTCCGAGCGATATCGCATCCAATTTCAGAAATGCGGATCTCAAATTCCCCTCAGTTAAGGATGCCGAGGGCAACGAGCTTCGCGTTACCGCGGGCTCATATACGCCCCTCGTTGAAAATGAGGACAGAAACGTGCGAAAGGCCGCTTTCGAGTCCCTGTTCGGAACCTATAAGGGCTTTGAAAACACCGTTGCCGCGCTTTTCAACGCCCAGATGAAGCAGCTCACCTTCCATTCAAGAGCGAGGAAGTACGCCAGCAATCTCGAAGCCTCGCTCGCGCATACCGAGGTGCCCGTTTCGGTCTACCGTAATCTTGTAAACACCGTGAACGCGAATATGGGCCATCTGCACCGCTACATGGGTCTGCGCAAAAAGCTGCTCGGGCTCGATGAGCTTCACATGTACGATCTGCACGTTCCGATAATCGCGGATGCCGATGCCGAGATCCCCTACGAAAAGGCGAAGGAAACGATCATCGAGGCGCTTGCGCCTCTCGGCGAGGATTATCTCAAAATACTTAAAGAGGGCTTCAACAACCGCTGGATCGATGTTTACGAAAACGAGGGCAAGCGCAGCGGTGCGTATTCCGCGGGCGGCGACCCCCATCCCTACGTGCTTCTGAATCAGAAGGACACGCTGGACAGCATGTTCACCATTGCGCACGAGATGGGTCACGCGCTGCACAGCTATCATTCGGCAAAGAATCAGCCGATCGCGTATCGCGAGTACGTCATCTTCGTTGCCGAAGTAGCTTCCACTTGCAACGAAGTGCTGCTCGTTAAGCATCTGCTTGCGAAAACCACCGATAAGAAGGAGCGGGCATACCTCATCAACCATTTCCTCGATCAGTTCAGGAGCACGGTCTATCGCCAAACCATGTTTGCCGAGTTCGAGCTTTGGATGAACGAGCGAGTGGAAAACGGCGAAACGCTGACCGCCGCGATTATGAACGAGCAATACCATGCTCTCAATAAGAAATATTACGGCGAAAACGTTTGCGTTGACAAGCTCATCGAGATAGAATGGGCGAGGGTACCGCATTTCTTCATGAACTACTATGTGTTCCAGTATGCCACCGGCTTTTCCGCGGCCGTTGCGATAGCAAACCGCATCCTCAAGGAAGGCGAGAGCGCGGTAAAGGACTATATCAAGTTCCTCAGCGGCGGCAGCAGCACCGACCCCATCTCCCTGCTCAAGATCGCGGGAGTGGATATGGCCACAGCAAAGCCCATCGAGGATGCGCTCGCTCTGTTTAGCGAGCTTATCGACGAGATGGAACAGCTTGCGGAGTAATTCCGAGCATCACGGCGCACCGCGCATTCCGCACGGTGCGCCTTTATAATATGGAGTGAATGATGAATAAACTCTTGCGGCAGCATGCCGATGAAATAATCAAGGATGCGATATCAGCCGTTCAGCCCGATGCTGCGGTTCGCCGTGCGCTTGAGGGCATGAAGTTCAAGGGCAGGGTGCTGCTCGTTGCTGCGGGCAAGGCGGCTTGGCAGATGGCGAAGGCTGCATCCGACTTTCTCGGCAAGCGCATCGAAACGGGCGTAGTGATAACGAAATATGGGCATGTAATGGGCGAGATAGCGAATTTCGAGTGCTTCGAGGCAGGGCATCCCGTTCCCGATGAAAACTCCTTCCTCGGCACCCGTGCGGCGCTCGAGCTTGTGAACGGTCTAAGCGAGGAGGACACCGTGCTTTTTCTGCTCTCCGGAGGCGGCAGCGCGCTTTTTGAAAAGCCGCTGATACCCGCCGAGGAGTTGCGGGATATAACGGGGCAGCTTCTTGCCTGCGGCGCAGATATAGTTGAGATAAACACGATCAGAAAGCGCCTCTCGGCAGTCAAGGGCGGGCGCTTCGCGCTCTGCTGCGCCCCTGCGCGCGTGGAGGCGATTATCCTTTCTGATATCCTCGGCGACCCGCTCGATATGATCGCTTCGGGCCCCGCCTGCCCCGATTCCTCGACCGCCGAGGATGCGAAATACGTCGCAAAAAAATACGGTCTGAAGCTCTCGAGCGAGGCTCAGCGGCTGCTCAACGTTGAAACCCCTAAGATGCTTTCAAACGTTCAAGCTCATATAAACGGCAGTGTGCGCGAGCTCTGCAGCGCCGCGGCGGATATTTGCCGAAGGCTCGGCTATACTCCCGTTATTCTAACAGATATGCTCTGCTGCCGGGCGAGGGAGGCGGGAAGCTTTCTTGCTTCGATCCTAAAGACCCATGCTTCAAGCGGCGCATCGCTTGCCTTTATAGCGGGCGGCGAAACCGTCGTTAAGCTGACCGGCAATGGCAAGGGCGGCCGCAATCAGGAGGTTGCACTTGCTGCGGCGATAGGCATTGCGGGCTTGGAAAACGCCGCCGTGTTCTCCGTCGGAAGCGACGGAACGGATGGCCCGACCGATGCGGCGGGCGGCTATGCGGACGGCGAAACCTGCGCCGAACTCAAACGAATTGGAATAAGTATAGATGCGGTGCTTGCCGAAAACGACGCATACAACGCGCTTTATAAAACCGGCGGTCTCATCTTCACGGGGCCCACGGGAACGAATGTGAACGACGTTGCCGTTGCGCTTATAAGGGCGCAATTACGGCAGAGAGAAAACTTCGAGCATTGAGAAAAGCATGGGCTTAGAGTGGAGCGCAGCGGCTTATTGAAACAACAGAAACCGAAACTATTACTTTATTTGTGTTCTTATTTTTCGGAATGCGCTCAAAAAAACTTGCAAATATTTGAAATTATGGTATAATAGTTCGCTGTAAAGGCATACTCGGAGGTATGAGGTTGATAAACAGCAGTATTATATCGGCGATTCTGTACGAAGCGCTCAGAACCGGCGGCGATTTTTCTGAGCTGTATCTTGAGGATACGGATCAGAACACCCTGTCCATGATGGACGGCAAGGTGACAAACGCCGCCTATCAGCGAAAGGTCGGCGCGGGTGTCCGTGTGCTCAAGGGCACGAGGAGCGCCTATGCGTATTGCAACAGCTTGAGCGAAGAATCGCTTCTTTCGGCGGCAAGAGCCGCGGCATCCGCATTTAAGGGGATGCGTGAATTTGAGACCCGGGCTTTTTCGGTGGATAGGATCGGCGTTTCCTGCGCCAAAATACCCTTTTCTGAGATAAATAATCAAAAACGCATCGAGCTTCTCAAGCAGGGAACCGATGCGGCAAAAGCATATTCAGGCGAAATTTCCCAGGTCGTTGTAAACTATATGGATTGCGACAGACGAACCTGGATCTACAACAGCGAGGGTCTTCATGCCGAGGATCACCGCCCGCGCACCCGCCTTACGCTGCAGGCCGTTGCATCCGCAAACGGCGAAGCGCAGGTCGGCTCGTTAAGACCGGGCTACGGCATGGGCTTTGAGGCCTACGCCGAAAAGGTGGATATGGAGCAGGTCGGCAGGCAGTCAGCCGAGATCGCCGTAAATATGCTCCATGCGCCGGAATGCCCCTCGGGAGCGGTTCCCGTGGTTATCGACGGCGGCTTCGGCGGCGTTATTCTGCATGAAGCCTGCGTTCACTCGCTCGAATCCACGAGCGTGGGCAGGGGCAACTCGGTTTTCTGCAATAAGCTTGGGCAGAAGATCGCAAGCGACATCGTTACCGCAATTGACGACGGCACAATGCCGGGCGAGTGGGGAAGCATGAACTACGATGACGAGGGCAGCCCCGCTCAGCGCAATGTGCTGATAGAAAACGGCGTTTTAAAAAGCTATCTTGTGGACAGGCTCGGCTCAAGGCTGATGAACATGCCCGTCACCGGCAGTGCAAGGCGGCAGGATTACACCTATGCCCCCGTTGCAAGAATGACCAACACCTTCATCGCCGAGGGCAGCGATGATGAGGACGAGATGATCGCCACGATGGGTGAGGGTCTATTCGCCGTGCGAATGGGCGGAGGCTCGGTAAATCCTCTGACCGGCTCGTTTAATTTTGCGGTGCTCGAGGGCTACTGGGTAAGAAACGGAAGGATCGTAAGCCCCGTTCGAGGCGCAACGCTCGTTGGCAAGGGGGCGGACGTGCTCATGAAGATCGATCGTGTCGGAAGAAGAATGTGGATGGAGACCGGCATCTGCGGCTCGACTGCGGGCTTGATACCGACCAACGTTGGCCAGCCGAGGATCCGTGTAAGCGAGATCATCGTTGGCGGAAAGGGAGGCGAGGTATGATGGATTTTAACGAATTCGCGCAAGCCTGTTTTAAAGCGGCGAAGGAGCTTGGATGCGACGAGGCCGAGGTGTATATGGCTGCCGACGATCGCATGGAGATCGGTGTCAGCAAGGGTGAAGTTATTAACTACTGCGTAAACAGCGAATGCGGTCTTAACCTGCGCGTTATGTATCAAGGCCGCAACGGCTACGCCTATACCGAGGTGTTCAACGATGCGGAGAGCCTCGTTTTTCACGCGATAGACAATGCAAAGGCCATCGAAGCCGATGCCGTTCACCCCATACAGGGCGCTTGCAGCTACCCGGTCGTTGTGAAAAAGCCGAACCCGGTCGTGGATATGACCGATGAAGAGAAAATCAACATAGCATGCAACCTTGAAAGGGATATCCTTGCTTTTGATGACCGCGTAAACAGAATGTCCCGCTGCGAGCTGTATTCCGGCACGCGCAGCTGCCATATACGCAATACGCGCGGTCTCTGCGCAGACAATGAGGAGGAGTATTCCTATGTCATCGCGGTTCCTGTAATCAGACAGGGCGACGTGGAACGATCGAGCTATTCGATCAAGTTCGGCCCCGATATTATGGATTATAACGGCTTCATAAAGGAAACCGTTGACAATGCGCTGATGACCTTCAACGCAAAGCCGGTATCTTCGGGCGAATATCGAGTACTGCTTCGTAGCGATGCTGCCGTTGATTTTCTGGAGGCCTTCTGCGAAGTGTTCTTTGCCGACAAGGTTCAGGACGGTCTCTCCCTGCTTGCGGGCAAGCTCGATAAGCCCGTTGCGAGCGAGGTGGTCTCCATCGTGGACGATCCGTTTGAAGAGGACTATCCCCGTGCTTTCGACGATGAGGGCGTTCCGTCCGTGTTTACGAGCGTGGTTGAAAACGGCATCCTCAAAAGCTACCTGTATAATCTTAAATCCGCGCTCAGGGACGGCGTGGCTTCAACCTCAAACGCCGGAAGAGCGAGCGCAACCGAGCCTATCACAACGATGCCGACAAATTTCTATATAAAGCGCGGCGAAAAAAGCTACAAGGAGCTTATTTCGGAGCTGAACAGCGGGCTTATCATCACCGAGCTCGGCGCGCTTCATGCGGGCATAAGCACCGTCAGCGGCGATTTTTCGCTGATAGCGGCGGGTCTGCTCGTTGAAGGCGGAAGCATAATCCGCTCGGTAGAGCAAATAACCATCGCGGGCAATTTCCTTTCCTTGCTGAAAGGCATTATTGCCGTCGGAAACGATCTTCGCTTCCGCATTCCCGAATTCGGCAGGGTGGGCTGCCCGAGCCTTCTTATAGATAAGCTAATGGTCTCCGGCAAATAATTTATATATGCTTTCATCACGCAGGGCGCCGCAAAACGGTGCCCTCGTTTTTTTGAAAACACATATAATTGAAAACCACTTGATACTTCAATGAAAAAATAGTAAAATAATAACATGGAAAGTATGGGCGCAAATGCGCCGAGGCTTTAAATATTCAATAAACTAAATCGGTCAAACCGAAAAACGGAGGAAAAACCATGGCACTTAAAACCTTTGACGAACTCGTTGCAAAAGTTAAATCCGGCAAAAAGAGCACCGTTGCGCTCGTTTGTGCAAACGATGCCCATGCGCTCGAAGCCGTTATCGCGGCAAACGACCTTGTGAACGCCGTTCTCGTTGTTGAGGGCGATAAGCTCGAGGATCTGCACGCCCTGCTCGCCGAGCATGGCAAAGCTCCCGAGGATTTCCCGATCGAGGTCGTTCCCGAGGGCATGCACCCCAGCGTTTGCGCGGCTCAGCTCATCCACGCGGGCAAGGCGGACTTCCTCATGAAGGGCAAGATCATGACCGGCAACCTCTTAAAAGGCGTTCTCGCTCCCGAGGCCGATCTGCGCACCGGCTCGCTTATGAGCCACGTTATGCTCTTCGAGGTTCCAGGCTATCATAAGCTGCTCGGCGTTACCGATGGCGGTATGTGCACCTATCCCGACCTTGAGAAGAAGGCGGGCATCGTTAAAAACGCAGTTGAATTCTTCCATAAGATCGGCGTTGAAAAGCCCAACGTTGCGGCGCTCTGCGCTATCGAAACCGTCAACCCCAAGATGCAGGAGACCGTGGACGGCGCGGAGCTCAAGCGCATGAGCCTTGAGGGCGAGCTCGGCGAGTGCTACGTTGAGGGCCCCATCAGCTACGATCTTGCGATGGTTCCCGAGCTTTCCGAGGTCAAGGGCTACACCGAGTGCCCCTGCTGCGGCGATTTCGATATCCTGCTCGTTCCCGAGATCGTTGTTGGCAACGTTCTCGGCAAGTGCCTCACCTACACCTGCGGCGGCAGGATGGCGGGCCTCATCATGGGCTGCAAGGTGCCGATCGTTCTCACCAGCCGCGGCTCCAGCGCCGAGGAGAAGTACTACAGCCTTGCGATGGGCGCGGGCTTCGTCGGTGAATAAAATGAAAAGAATACTTGTAATAAATCCCGGTTCGACCTCCACAAAGATCGCCGTTTTCGACGACGATAAGCAGGTCATGGCCGAAACCATCCGCCACCCGCTCGATGAAGTGAAGCAGTATACCTGGGTGATGGATCAGTTCGATTACCGCATGGCGCATATCGAGAAAACGCTCGAAGAAAAGGGCATCGAAAAATCGAGCCTTGACTGCGTTATGGCTCGCGGCGGTCTGCTTCCGCCCGTTCCGAGCGGCGCGTTCGTTATCAATCAGGAGATGATCGATTATTTCTATGCCGCGAAGGTGGACGTTCATATCTCGAACCTTGCCTGCGTGATCGCCGACGCGATCGCAAAGCCCCTCGGCATCCCCGCCATGGTCTATGACCCCGTTGCTGTGGATGAGCTTGAGGACGTTGCGCGCATCACAGGCATGAGCGAGATCAAAAAGGCAAGCCGCGGGCATGTACTCAACAGCCGCGCAATGGCTCGTAAGTGCGCCGAAGAGATCCTCGGCAAAAAGCTCGAGGACTGCACCATAATCGTGGATCATATCGGCGGCGGCTGCTCCACCTGGCTCGTCCACAAGGGGCGCTGCATCGATTGCTACAGCGACGACGATGCGGGCTTTGCGCCCGAGCGCTGCGGCAGGATCCAGGCGATGAACCTTGCCAAGCTCTGCTACAGCGGCAAGTACACCGAGGAGGAGATGAGCCGCTATATCCGCGGCAAGTCCGGCCTTGCGGCTCTGCTCGGCACAAGCGATGCACTCGAGGTCGAAAGAATGGTCGAGCGCGGCGATGAAAAGGCAAAGCTCGTTTTTGAGGCGATGGCGCGCGGCCATGCTAAGGGCATAGCCGACCTTGCAAGCGTTGTTTGCGGCAAGGTGGATCGCATCGTCATCACCGGCGGCCTTGCAAACAGCAAGATGCTTATGGATATGATCCGTCCGCACGTGGAATGGATCGCGCCGATGCAGGTCATGGCGGGCGAATTCGAGATGGAAGCGCTCGCGGCGGGCGGCCTCAGAGTTCTGAACGGCGAGGAAAAGCCGCATGAATTCCATCTGAACGGCAATACTAACGAAAAAACCGAAAAGAAGGTGGAGAATGTGGAAATAGTCCTGACTTCCGAAAACTTTGATAAAGAGATTGCGGGCGACACCCCGATCCTCGTGGACTTCTGGGCAAGCTGGTGCGGCCCCTGCCGTATGCTCGCGCCCACGATCGAGCAGCTCGCGCATGAAAGTGACGGCAGCTATCGCATCGGCAAGGTGAACGTGGATGACGAAGGCGCGATCGCCGCAAGGTTCGGCATACAGAGCATCCCCACGCTCATCGTTTTCAAAAACGGCGAAGAGGTCAGCCGCTCCCTCGGCGTTAAGCCCAAGCGCGCTATCATCGAGATGCTGAAATAAGCTAATGTTTTACTTATTGGCGGCGAAGCGAAGGCTTCGCCGCCGCTTTTTTACGGATAAAGTCAAAGCTTCGCTTCTGTTGAAAATGACATATAAAGTTAATAAACGGGGCTTTTTAAGCTATTGACAGCAAAAAGTGATACTGATAATATAATATGTGTATAATACTTTTAAAGAAAAGGAGCAACCACGATGAAAAGAACGGTATGCCTGCTCTTATGCGCCGTGATGCTGATCGCATCGCTCTGCGCCTGCGGAAAAAACAGGCGGGATTCTGATAAAAACAGCGAGTTCGTTTATGATACGAAGCGCGAAGCGCTGGATCGCTATTTGAGCGTTATCGACAGCAGCGGAAAGTATGCTGTAATAACCGAAGGCCGCCTTATCGACGGAAAAGAAAAGCTGGATGAATTCTATGCGGATATTTGCGCGGGAAAGCCTTCGATCCTTAATTACACCATTAAAGAGTATGGCGAACCGAAAGCGTTTGGGTTGCTGGATCCCGAAAACAAAAGGCGTATCGTTGGCGAGATCACATTCGACGGCGAAGCGTTCTATGCTAATATAACGAATTATTTCCCCGAAAAAAAGGAATACTCTTTCACGGCAGCGCACCTTGAAAAAGGAGTTTACTATCTTTCGGAGAACGAACGCGGCGAATACGGCTTCGACCGAATGGAGTATTATTATCTGACTGACGGAACGGGCGAAGCGAAGATAGGGCGCTCTGCGGATCAGATCGCTCTTGCCTTGACGGATTACAACGGCAGGGTGGCGGAGCTTGAAACTCTTCGCTCCGAAAACGGGCTTCCCGCATTTGTGGCGGCTGTAAAGTTCGGCTGGGGAGAGGAAAAACGCCTGAGCGCGGACATGATGCGCTTTCCGACGGATGCGGATATCGGCAGCGTGCTGAAAATGCTTAAAAACGAGGGCTACACAGTCATAGAAGACGGCGAATGCACCTCGGGCTATGATCGCCTCGTTGAATTCTACGAGAAAACGAATAAAGGGAAAAAAGATACTTTAAAATATGCAACATACTATCCCGCCGATCCGAACTCGAACGAAGCCGACAGCCTGTTTATTAGGGTGGTTGACTTTAACGGCGAATTCTATACGAAAATAACTAGGGGCATCGATTCAAACGAGATAGATCCTCCGAGCCGCTTTCGGTATTTGAAACGCGAAACGGAAAAGATGCGCGAGGGTGCGCGTCACGATACTGCGGAGCATTTCTACTTTGTTAATGACAGGCGCAAAAGCTGGGAGGACATTGAGCGCGCAATGGTCTCGTCCGATTCAAGCGTTGCGTTTGGATTCGCATGGGGCTTTATGATATCTGTCTATTACGATTGACGGACCTTAAAACACAGAACTTCCGAAATAGAATCCCATCGGGAAACGATGCGGCTATCGCCATAGAAATATGCCGCGTTATAACTGCTTATTAAAACCGATACTCCGAAGCTTCGATAAAGGACGGGAAAAACGTCCTTTATTTTTGTACGAGAAAGATAACAGAAAGCGTAAGCAGCACCACGGCGCAAACGAGCACCCATTGGGGTGCAATAAAAAGAAGCCCAACGAACGCCGCAAGGCATATTATGCCTGCAAGCAGCCGTGCGGCCGCAGCGGAGAGCCTTCTTCTGCGCCAGCGCGCCTTCCTCGAGCAGGGGCGGAAATAAAACACCATATAATCCTCCATGATCCGCTCGAAAACGGCGGTTTTTCGCTCTTTTTCGCTAAAGCATATTCGCATCTGCGGCAGCATATTTCAAATTAGCCCGCGAATATCCAAAATCCGTAAAAAAACGCCGCTTTCGGTATTGAAATAGGATGCGGTTTAATGTTAAAATAAAGGGTAAACTATCGATAATGCCGCGATATGCCGTTTTCTGCGGCACGGCGCGGCTCGAAACGTTCATTTATCCCGCTTGGGATTCATATAGGAGAAGGAAATGGCTTTATTTGAATTCAACGACGTCGGCATCGACCTCGGCACCTCAAGCGTTCTCGTTTTCGTTAAAAATAAGGGCATCGTGCTTCGCGAGCCCTCGGTCGTTGCGGTCGAAAAGGTAACGGGAAAGATCTACGCCGTGGGCGAGGAAGCCCGCAGGATGCTCGGCAAAACGCCCAATAAGATAATCGCTATCCGCCCGCTGCGCGACGGCGTTATCTCCAATTTCGATATAACCGAAAGGCTTTTGAGGCATTTTCTTAAAAAGGTCGTTGGAACGAAAATCTTCTTCAAGCCCCGCGTGGTCGTTTGCGTGCCCTCGGGCGTAACCGAGGTCGAGCAGCGCTCGGTCATCGAGGCCACCGAGGAGGCGGGCTCAAGGCATACCTGGCTCATCGAGGAGCCCATTGCGGCGGCTATCGGCGCGGGTATCGACGTTACCCAGCCCCAGGGCAATATGGTCGTTGATATCGGCGGCGGCACCACGGACGTTGCGGTCGTTTCCCTCGGCGGCGCGGTTCTCAGCGAGTCCATCAAGATCGCGGGCGATAAGTTCGACGAGGCGATAGTTCGCTACATGAGGAAAAAGCACAACCTTCTTATCGGCGAGCAGACCGCCGAAATGATGAAGATGCGCATCGGTACAGCGTACCCGAGAAAGGATCAGGTCTATTTCGACGTTAAGGGCAGAAACCTTATCTCCGGCCTTCCGCAGCAGCTTACGGTCGGCTCGAATGAGATGATCGACGCGCTCGAGGAGCCCCTTCAGTACATCCTCGAAACCGTCCGCAATATGTTTGAAAAAACCCCGCCCGAGCTCGCGAGCGATATCGCGGAGAACGGCATCTGCCTCACCGGCGGCGGCGCGCTCCTCTACGGCATCGACAGGCTGATCGCGGAGCATACCCGCGTGCCCTGCTACGTTGCCGAGGACCCGATCTCCTGCGTTGCGATAGGCACGGGCAAGGTGCTCGACAGCCCCGACAAGGCTTATTCCAACGCGCTCTACGACTATCGCAGGGGCGATTATTTTGAAGCGTAAAATGAAATACGGGCGGCGCACTTGCCGCCCTTTTTTGAAAGAGAAAGAAGATGGAGTTTCGCGTTATAAATAAGAGCACACAACGCGCATGGGTAGTCGGATTCGGATCGCCGCTGGTATTTTTTTTCGCGGCAGCAATTATAAATTTTGCGGCGGGAAATGTCGGCTTGGCGATCCTGCTTTCTGTTTTTGCTCTTATTCCGGCGGTTTTGCTCCTATGGACTTCCAATAGAGCCTCACATAGGCTTGTTGTGGATGAAGACGGCGTTACCTATAGAAAAAAGAACGCCGAGTATCTTATCCCGTGGAATGAGATGGGCGAGGTGGAGGTTGTAAGCTGGCGCCACCGATTTCAGATAACAAAAGTCAGTGAGGAGGCTGCACAAATTTGGTTTAAGCGTAATGGCAGTTCCACGCTTGAAGGCTTTGGTGGATTTGGAAAAAATGCTTTCAGTGCGCAATACAGCAAGGAGCTTGAAGCTGCGATCGAAAGATATAGGCGCGATCGCTTGGCTGACAATAAAAGAAACGGAAAAAACGGAGGGATCAAAAAATGATCGACTATAAAAAACTTCAAAACGGCAGCGATATTCGCGGCGTTCTTATCGACCTTCCCGGCGGCAAGCCCGTCAATCTGACCGAAGAAAGCGTAACGCGCATCGGCGCGGCGTTCGCGCTTTACGCATCGAAAAAGCTCGGAAAAAGCGTTTCGGTGCTTCGCATCGGCATTGGCCGCGATTCGCGCATTAACGGCGATATCCTCGTTGGCTGGTTGATAAACGGCATAACCTCCGTCGGCGCAAACGCCTACGACGGCGGCATGGCGAGCACGCCCGCGATGTTTATGTGCTGCGTGAATGAGCTTAAATTCGATGCCGGCATCATGGCAACCGCCAGCCATCTTCCGATGGAGCGAAACGGCATGAAGTTCTTCCTCGGAAGCCCCGAAAAGGGCGGCGAGGCGCTCGGCGGCCTTGAGAAGCAGGATATTTCCGCGATCCTCGAAATGGCGGAGAAGGGCGAATTCGAAAAAGCGGCGAAGGCGGGGGAAAGCGGCAAAACCGATATCATGACCCCATATATCGAAGGTTTGAAAAAGAAAATTCTTGCTGCGCTCGGCGAAAACGAGGGCGCAAAGCCGTTTGACGGTATGCGCATCGTAGTCGATGCGGGCAACGGCGCGGGCGGCTTCTTCGCGACCCGTCTGCTTGAGCCCCTCGGCGCGGATATAACGGGCAGCCGATTCCTCGAGCCGGACGGCAATTTCCCGAATCATCAGCCCAATCCCGAAAACGAAGAGGCTATGATGAGCATAGTTGAAGCCGTTCAAACCTCGAACGCGCAGCTCGGCATAATCTTCGATACGGACGTGGATCGCGCAGGTGCGGTGCTGCCGAATAATAACGGTGCGCTTGCGCTCGATCGAAACCGCCTTATCGCGCTGATGACCGCTATTCTCGAAAAGGAGTACGGCAGGATAACGGTAGTTACCGATTCAATCACTTCCACGGGGCTTGCTGAATTCATCGAAAATCTCGGCTGCCGCCACCACCGCTTCAAGAGGGGCTACCGCAACGTTATAAACGAAGCCAAGCGCCTTATGAGCGAGGGCGAAAACGCCATCTTCGCTATGGAAACGAGCGGGCACGGCGCTTTATCCGAAAACTATTTCCTTGATGACGGCGCGTATGTTATCGTAAAGATCCTCATCGAGTTCGTTCGCGCAGCAAGGCGCGGTCAAACGCTGAACAGCCTCATCGAATCCCTCGATGAGCCGATGGAGAGCACCGAGGTGCGCATGGGCGTGAACACCGAGGATTTCGCTGCCTACACCGAGAAGGTGCTTGAAAAGGTCAAGGCGCATTTTGAGGATAAGGACGGTTACTATATCGTTTTGCCGAATTTCGAGGGCGTGCGCATCGGAGCGGACAAGAGCCACGGCGATGGCTGGTTCCTAATCAGAAGAAGTCTGCACGATCCGCTGATGCCGACCAATCTCGAAAGCAACTCGGTCGGCGGCGTTAAAAAGCTTGCTTCCGCGCTTCTTGAAGCTATAGCGGAGTTCGATCTGCTCGATACCGACGGGCTGAAGGTGCTTTGAGCCATGCTGAAGCTTTTCGACACCCATGCCCATCTGAACGACGAGGCCTTTGATGCCGACCGCGAGGCCGTTATCGAAAGCCTTGCGGAGTACGGCGTAGATAGAGTTATCGACGTTGCCTGCGACGTGCGTACCGTGGATAAAACCATTGAGCTACTTGAAAAATACCCGTTCATCTACGGCACGGCGGGTATGCATCCGCACGATGCTTCCGCGATGGATAATTCTCTTATGGACAGGCTCAAGCAGGTGCTTTCGCTTAAAAAGATGCTTGCACTCGGCGAGATCGGGCTCGATTATCACTACGACTTTTCGCCGCGCGAAGTGCAGCGCAAATGGTTCGCGGAGCAGCTCGAGCTTGCCCGTGAGCTCGATATGCCGGTAACGCTCCATATCCGCGAGGCGTTCGGCGACTGTATGGACATTCTGAAAGCGCATAAAAACGGGCTTCGCGGCGTTATGCACTGCTATTCGGGCAGCGTGGAAACGGCGTATGAATGCCTCGACCTTGGGCTTGCGTTCTCCTTCGGCGGCGCGGTGACCTTCAAGAACGCAAAAAAGCCGATAGAGGTGATAGAAAAACTGCCGCTCGAGAGCATACTTCTTGAAACCGACTGCCCCTATATGACCCCCGTGCCGTATCGCGGCAAGCGCAACGACCCAAGCTTTATCGGGCTCGTTGCGGAGAGGATCGCCGAAGTCAAGGGCATGAGCGCGGAGGAGCTTTCCGAGGTGACCTTTAACAATGCGAACCGCGTGTTTGAGATAGGAGAATGATTTGAAAAAGCTTGCAGCGATTATAAAAAAAGCCCTTCCGACAGTCTTGTCGCTCGCGCTTTCACTGTCGCTTTTTGCCTGCAAAAAAAGTGAAACGCCGACGGAAACGCCCGAGCCGACCGCCATCGTGACCGAGCAGCCGACCGCCGCGCCCACCGAAGCGCCGACAGCCGAACCCACGCTCGATCCGGAAGCGCAAAAGCAGGCGGAGATAGAGGAGCGAGTCGCCAACTATTGCTCTATCATGAAGCTGTCCATTGCCGAATTGAACTCGCAGCTCGAAGCATCGGGCATGAGCGTGGAGGCGCTTTCGGAGGGCAAGGATCTCGTATTCAAATACACCATTTTATCTTCGGTTGCGGATGGTGCGCCGGCGAGCGTGCTCCGCGAATCGCTGGATACGCAGGGCGCAGCACTCGTGCAAACGTACAACGCGCTTGCCGCCTTCGCGGGGGATGACTCGGTGCGTTTCATAATTCGCTATGTTGACAGCCGAGAAAAAACGCTTCTAAACTACGTGATCGATAAGAATTATGAGCCCATCGATGATTCAGCTCTGTTCGATCCGAACGGCTACGATTCATTGAGCGAGTTCGTTGAAAGCGGTGTCTTACAGGCGCAGTTTGAAGCAACCGAGAGCATGGGCGAGTTTGCCGTGACCGCGAACGTTGAGAACGAAACAACGCTCGTTATCAACTATACCGCAACGAGCAGCCTTTCCGAGAGCGAGATCGAGCAAATTCGATCCAGTATCGAGAAAAATCTCGAGGTATACGGCAAGGAAGCATCCGATTTGATGCTGGGTATGATCAGGCTGTATGTTCCGAGCGTGGATGCGGATGAGCTGAAGCTCGTTTTCCGCTACTATACGGAGGACGGCAGCCTTATAACTGAGTTCAGAGCGGATCACCTTCCAAGCGACGTATGATGCATAACGAAAAGCCCGCCGATGAGGCGGGCTTTAATTAATAAATTGCAGTTTATTTTACCGGATACAGCTTCATAAAATTATTGACCGTCTCAGCAGGCGGCAAACTGCTTTTCCGCCTTGTGCACCTCGGCGTAAAGAACCGCGCAAAAGATGATGAACAGCAAGAGCATCGCGGCGGCGAGCACCCACGAGGGGAAGATCCAGCCGATCACAAGCGCGGCGACGGCTATAAGTATCGAGGAATATAAGTAAGCGTTTGAACAGTAGAGCCAGCCGTAGGGCAGCAGATGTGCGCCGGTTACGATCGCGTAGATCATCAGCATCTTCTCGGGGCAGGCGTAGAACGCCCAGATCGAGATCGGGATATAGAGCATCTGATTCATCGCAAAGAGTATGCCCGGCTTGTAGAGAGGGTTGCTTTTATCGAAGAAATCTACCCTTATCAGCTTTGAAAAGCCGACGGCAAGCATAAAGATAGGCGCGCTGCAGCAGATGGTCAAAATGTTCTTCAGCGTCATCGAAAGCGGGCAGGCGTGGATGATCAGCACGAGCGTCCATATCACTACCGCCGCAAGGATGAAATGCAGCCCCCTCTTTTGCGAACGCGCCATATCGCGCCTGAGCGCATTTAGCATCTCGACTTTCTCGTTATTCTTCACCGTTTTCCAACCTCCTTTTGCTTTGATATTTTTTCAGGCTTTCGTTGTATTCTTCGCTCTTTTTTCTATAATAGAATCTATCGATAAGAATGCATGCGAGATAAAACGCAAGTGCGATCCCGATGAAGATAAGTACACCGTAAACCGTCGTGTTTTCCCTTATGAACAGGCCCATCGCGTAGAATCCGGCCAATTCAAGAGGAACGAAAAGCGCGAAAAAACCGCTCAGCCGCCCGATAAAGCTCATTTTATTAAACGGAAACGGCGAAAACCAAAGGCAGAACAGCAGAGCGCCGCCGAAAACGAAACCAAGCAGCCGCAGGATCGTGCCGACCGGGATTGCGCCAATGCCGTTAACAAGGCAGTACACGGCGGCAAGCAGTAACAGCCATGTCGCGGCGAAGCAAAAGCCGTTGCGAAGCCAAACAAAGAATGTAGAAAGGTTCTTCTTCATACCTTTATCCCCCTAAATCTCCAGGATCGATCGAAGTTTTTTAACGTAGGAACGCGAGATGACGATGCGCTCGCCGTTCTCCATAGTTGCGATGATATTGCGGTTCAGCTCGGGGCGAAGCGAGCTTATCCTGTTCAGATTGACCACCGCGGATTTCGAAACGCGCAGGAATCCGGCGGGGGAGAGCGCCTCCTCCAGCTCGTAGAGCCGCAGCCGCACCTCGAAAACCGCGCGGTCGGTGTAAAGGAAGGTCCGCTCGTCCACGGACTCAAAGTAGAGCGCATCCGAGGCGCGGATATAGTGCGTTTCGCCCTCCCTGTGCGCGCAAAGCTTATGCTCAAAAAGCTCGATATGCTCACGCAGCTTCAAAACACGATCGTTCGCGCTCTCGCAGCGGATATCCACCGCAAGCTCGTTTTCATTTTCCAGGATACGAATTTTCATCTGTTCTTCCACCCCCAAGAAGGATTATAGCGAATAAAACAAGCCCGTTCAACCCTTTTTCGGCAAGCGGGCCGAGGGAAGGGGTAAGCGGGCTTGGAAGGGCTTTTGCGCCGATCACTTGACCAGATACGGCTTAACGAAATTCTTGACCATCTTGGTCTGAAACGGGCTCGAATTCGGCATCAAAAGGCCGACCATCTCATCAACGAGCCTGTCCTTCTCGCTCTTATTGAGCTTATCAAACGAGCTCTTGAAGCGGAGCAGATCCTCGCGCGCCCTGTCGTAATTGCTGACGGAGCCCTGCTCGATATCATTCATAACTTGGGACATGATTTTTCCTCCTTGGCTTGATTAAAACTGTGTTTTGCGTTCCGCGCTATAAAACAATACGAACGCGGAAACAAAGCGTAAAGCGGGTTTACTCGGTCTCTTCATTTGCGCTCAGCGCGGGATCGGCTTCCTTCACCGTGCGATTCTTCTTGGCAAGCTCGGCAAGCTCGAAGAATTTGCCGGTAACGTGCGCATAGCCCGCCTCGCTGTGCGGCAGGGTACATTTGCTGCAATCCTTTATGCCGCGCTCGTTGTAGCTGAAGCCTCCGCCGCATTTATCGCCCAAAGCGTACAGCGGGCAATAGCAGAAAAGACAGTTGTGGAAGCCGTTTTCCGGGAGCTTGTGGCAGGGGAAGAATTCGCACTCCTTGTTCTGGAAATACGCATAGTGGGGCTGTCCCATATTCGGGAGCTTGGTCAGGTCGATCTTATGAAGCTTTTTTTCGGGCATATTTGTTCTCCTTCTGCTTGCCGCAATCGCCAATGCCTGTTTGTGCTGCAAGCGGTATGATTATATCACGTTTTATTTCCATGCGCCACATTTTACGGAATCAGGCAATTGATATCTCTGCCGTTCAAGGCATCTTTACCGGCTTGATCCGATGGCTGAAATTCCACTATCACCTTGCTTTTTTGAAGAAAAGTGATATCCAGCTTCCTATTGGGATAGATAAAGTGATTAAGAAGCAAATCTTCCTGCCTAAAAGAAAGCACGGTTTTCAGCCTTAAACGCTTTCCGTATGAGGATTCGCATACGATCGTGTATCTTTGGAGGCCTAGACCACTTGCGAAATATCGATCTACGCAACTTATGCCTGCGAGATTATCCCTTGTTTTATCAAGCTTGATGTCTGCAATGCTAACGGTTTCCGTTACACGGCAGCCGCGGCTGAACTCACGTAACATTATTATCGTTCTTAAGTGATAGGATCCTAAGGAGAGTATTATCCCGCATAGCTCCAAACATGCCAGAAATATGTATGCTTCCTTTATGTATATTTCTTCAATTATGAACATAACGCCGAGGAAACACACAAATAAAAGATAAAGTAAATCGACCCTCCACAATGCTCTAAGCGATTCCCTTTTATAAGCATATATGTTGGCATTGGGAAAGCGATAAATGCCCTTGCGTGCTTCTTTGGTTATGTTGGTCATTCAATTTCCCTTCTTAGCGTGCCGCAGGCACACATCCTGCGCCGTAGGCGCGCATCATGCGCTGAAAGCGCAAATCATTTGCCGCAAGGCAAGCATCATTCCACTTGGCGAGTGTCCAAAAGCGGAAAATGCGGAGCAAGTCGCAGTATTTTCCGCAAAAAGCCTCCACGGCGAGTGGCTATACCGCCATCGCATCCTCTCTATCCAGATACTCGCACGCCGCGATAGCCGCAACGCCGCCGTCCGCTCCGGCTGTAACGAGCTGCCGCACGGCCTTGGTGCGGCAGTCGCCCGCCACGAACACGGCGGGATTGCGCGTGCGGCAGCTCTCGTCCGCCGCGATAAAGCCGCTTTCGTCAAGCTCGATCAGCTCCGAAAACGCCGCGTTGCTCGGCTCCTGCCCGATCGCAACGAAAACGCCGTCCACCGCAAGCTCGCGGGCTTCGCCGGTAAGCTTATTCTCGACCGTGAACGAGGAAAGCGAGCCTTCGCCGCTGAGCGCTTTGGGAATGCTGCTAAGCACAAGCTCCACGTTATCGCAGGCGGAAAGCCCCGCCACAACGTGCTTTTCGGCGCGGAATTCGTCCCTTCTGTGAACGAGATAGACCTTGCTTGCAAGCTTGGAAAGATAGATCGCATCCTGCACCGCCGTATTGCCGCCGCCGACGACCGCAACGGTCTTGCCCTTGAAGAACGCGCCGTCGCAGACCGCGCAGAACGAGATGCCGCGCCCGATGAATTTTTCTTCGTTTTCAATGCCCATTCGGCGATGCTTGAGACCCGTTGCGATTATGACTGCGCGGGCGGTGTGCTCTCCGTATTCGGTTTTAACGGCAAAGGTTTTGTCGCGGTTCTCGGTGATGCCGATGACCTTGTCCACCTCCACGTCCGCGCCGAGGTTCATGACCTGCTCAACGAGGATGTCCGAAAGCTCGGTGCCGCTCATCGGGCGGGCGAAGGGGTAGTTTTCAACGTGCGGCGAAAGCACTATCTGCCCGCCGAAGGTCTCTTTTTCTATAAGCAGCACGCTTCTTCCCGCGCGCCTTGCGTAAATTGCGGCTGTGAGTCCCGCAGGACCCGCGCCGATTATGATGATATCGTGCATTTTTTGCTCCTTTCGGTTTTGGGGATGCTTCTATGCTTCCCCGTGAGCGTTTGATCTATTATACACCGCGCCGCGGCTCCCGTCAAAGGAAACCGCGGCGCATTTGCGTTTTGTTTGAAGCTTATTCGTTGACGGCCTTCTCGGTCTGCTCGCGGATGAAGCGGTTCACGCCGCCCACTCCAACGAACACCTCGAAGCTGTCGCCGCTGATCGCAACGAGAGTGGGTGCCTGATGGATGCGGAACTTCACGGAAAGCTCGGCGTTTTCCTCTGCATCGACGGTTTCGTATGCGATGCCGTTTCTTTCAAGCAGCGCCTTGGCGGTCTTGCAGTTCGGGCAGGTTTTGGTGGTGAAGAGCATCAGCTTATCCACATTGCCGGAAACGGCGGGAGCGGCCTCGTTTTCGCGCCTTTCCTCGATGCGCTTTTTATGCTCGGAGAAGTCCAGCATGCTGTATTCCCTGCGCTCCTTGAATTCCTGCACCTTGCCGTCGTTCCAGTTCTGGATCGGGCGATAGTAGCCGGTGATGCGGCTGTTTACCTCGGTGCGCGAGCCGCAGTGCGGGCAGGTGTAAACTTCGCCCGCAAGATAGCCGTGGTTGCGGCAGATAGAGTAGGTGGGGCTCATGGTGTAGTAGGGCAGGCGGTAGTTCTCGGAGATCTTGCGAACGAGGGTCGCCGCGCTCTCCCAGCTCGGCAGCTTCTCGCCGAGGAAGGTGTGGAACACCGTGCCCGAGGTGTAGAGGGTCTGAAGCTCATCCTGAATATCGAGCGCCGCGAAGATGTCCTCGGTGTAGCCAACGGGCAGATGGGAGCTGTTGGTGTAGTAGGGGGTGCCGCCGCTTTCCGATGCGGTGATGATGCCGGGGAAGTTCTTGGCATCGTACTTTGCGAAGCGGTAAGTGGTGGACTCCGCAGGGGTCGCCTCAAGGTTGAACAGCTCGCCCTCGTACATTTCCTGATAGTCACTCAGGCGGTTTCTCATGTGGTTGAGAACGTTCTTGGTGAATTCCTGAGCGCCCTTATCGGTCAGGTCCTTGCCGATCCACTTGGCGTTGAGGCAGCATTCGTTCATGCCAACGAGGCCGATGGTGGAGAAATGGTTGTCGAACGAGCCGAGATAGCGCTTGGTGTAGGGGTACAGACCCTCATCGAGCAGACGGCTGATGACCGTGCGCTTGATATGGAGGCTGCGCGCCGCAACGTCCATAAGGTGGTTGAGCTTTTTATAGAATTCGTCCTCATTCTCGCTCTGGAACGCAAGGCGGGGCATGTTGAGGGTAACAACGCCAACGCTGCCGGTGCTCTCGCCGCTTCCGAAGAAGCCGCCGCTCTTCTTGCGAAGCTCGCGAAGGTCGAGCCTGAGGCGGCAGCACATCGAGCGGATATCGCTGGGCTGCATGTCGCTGTTTACGTAGTTGGAGAAGTACGGAGTGCCGTATTTGGCGGTCATCTCAAACAGAAGACGGTTGTTCTCGGTGGGAGACCAGTCGAATTCCTTGGTGATGGAGTAGGTGGGGATGGGGTACTGGAAGCCCCTGCCCTGCGCGTCGCCCTCGATCATGGTTTCGATGAAGGCCTTGTTGACCATGTCCATCTCACGCTTGCAGTCGCCGTAGGTGAAGTCCATCTCCTTGCCGCCGACGATGGCGGGGCGGTCGCGAAGATCGTCGGGAACCGTCCAGTCGAGGGTGATGTTGGAGAAGGGAGCCTGCGTGCCCCAGCGGGAGGGGGTGTTCACGCCGTAAACGAAGCTCTCAATGCACTTTTTGACCTGATCGTAGTCGAGATTATCGGTGCGAACGAAGGGGGCAAGATAAGTGTCGAACGAGCTGAAAGCCTGCGCGCCCGCCCATTCATTCTGCATGATGCCGAGGAAGTTGACCATCTGGTTGCAGAGCGTGGAGAGATGCTTGGCGGGGGAGGACGAGATCTTGCCCGAAACGCCGGAGAGACCTTCCTCGATCAGCTGACGGAGCGACCAGCCCGCGCAGTAGCCGGTGAGCATGGAAAGATCGTGCAGATGGAACTCGCAGGTGCGGTGCGCATTGGCGATCTCGTCGTCGTAGACCTCGCTCAGCCAGTAGTTCGCGGTGATGGCGCCGCTGTTTGAAAGGATCAGACCGCCAACGGAATATGTGACGGTGGAGTTTTCCTTAACGCGCCAGTCGGTAACATTGACGTATTTATTTACCGTGTCGCGGTAATCAAGGAAGGTGCTTTGCATATTGCGCAGCTTTTCGCGCTGGCGGCGATAGAGGATGTAGGCCTTCGCCACGTCCGCATAGCCCGCCTGGATCAGCACGGACTCAACGCTGTCCTGAATGTCCTCAACGGCGATAAGGTCGTCTTTCACCTTGGGGGCGAAATCCGCGGTGACCTTGAGCGCGAGCAGATCGAGAATGTCGGGATGGCAGGGCTTCTCCTGCGCTTCAAAGGCGCGGTTCATCGCTTCCTTGATCTTGGAAAGGTCGAAATTGACGACGGTGTTATCCCTTTTTACAACGCGATACATTTTTCTTGTTTTCCTCCGTATGTTGCCTGAATTTTGCTTTGTGAGAGCATGAATACACACGCTCCGCACACATTTCTTGAGCACATTATACCACAAGATATTGTGTTTATCAACCCCGCCGACAACAATAAACTGTGATTCAAGCAATATTGTACCAATATATTAGAATTGAGAGTGCGATTTGAGGATGAGGATGAGGCGGGCAATGAGCGATATGTTTCTTAATGTGATACAATATTCGTATTGGCGTTTTAAAAGGCAAGTACGGCGCACTGCTTACCTTTCATGCGCGAAGCGTTAAACGCTCGAGAACCGGAACTGCGGCAAATAATCACAAAACGGATTTTGCTCGCCTTGTGATAAAGGAATGTTTTCCCGCAGGTCTTGACGGGAATTGTTCTGTTTTGTATAATTAAGCAGTATAATCGCAAAAACAAATCATCGAAGAGGCTGCTGAGCGATCTTGCACCTTGCGGCCTCGGTGACACAAGGAGAAAAAATTTAATGATAAGAAAAGCTGCCCTAACAGCCATGTCCGCGCTGCTTATCGCAACTTCGACAGCTTGCAGCATGCTTACGCCGAGCACGAACACTCTTGAGAATGCTGCGCCTATTTTCGTTGACATAGACACACCGTCTCCGGCGCCGACGGCTGCACCAACGCCCGTTCCTACCGGAAGTGCGCCCGAAACGGCTCCGATGGCGACGGCTCCGGTGGTGACGGCTCCCGTTATAACCGACCCGGTTGTTTCTTCAACTCCCGAGGCGGCGGAAAACACGCCCGAAGCGACTGCCGAAAGCACAGCACCCACAACCGAGGCTTCGGCTGCGCCCGAAGAAACCATATCGCCCGCACCCATGGCGGCTGTGGAAAAGATCTTTCGGGGAAAGTATACGGGAACGGACAAAACATATACCGGGCTCGAGCCTCTGCCTCTTTCCGATTTCAATAATCCTCCGATGCAGAACAGCGAGAACCTATCCACCAAATGCATCGATCATTGTACCGGCACCCCGAAAAACGGCAGGGTGCATGACGTTGTTGTTTCCATTCAAAAAGAGTTTGAAAAGAGGGGCGCGGATGCCGTTTGCTACGACAACAGAACCGATGAAAAGGTGCTTTATCTTACCTTCGATCTCGGCTTTGAGAACGGCTACACCAATATGATCCTCGATACGCTCAAGGAAAAGAACGTTAAAACCACCTTCTTCTGCACGCTGCCCGAGATCAAATCGAACACCGCCGTTATGACGCGCATAATAAATGAAGGGCATATCCTCGGAAACCATTCCTGCACACACCCTGATTTTTCGTCGCTTACGCGCAATCAGATGTATCGCGAGATAAAGGATTTCGACGATTATCTGAGAACGAATTACGGCTATTCATCAACGTATTTCCGTTATCCGATGGGCAAGCACAGCATCGATTCCACCTATTTTCTGAATCGAATGGGCTATACCTGCGTATTCTGGTCCGTCGCCTGGGTGGATTACAACGAGCCCAAGGGTGCGGACGTGGCCTATGAAACCATCGTAGGTAAGCTGCACCCCGGCGCGATAATACTGCTGCACGCCCTCTCGCCGGACAATGCCTACGCGCTTGCCGATATAATCGACACCGCGCGCAGCATGGGCTATGAGTTCCGTATGCTGACCGATCTTCCGCACTGAATCGGGTCGTGCAGACCATATTTAAAGGCTCGCTGCTTATTCGATAACGGATTAGCGGCGGCCTTTTTGATATAAAGCCGCGCCGAGCCGAATAAATCGTCTTGAGAAGCGAGAAAACTGTTGAATGTGATTTTCTTTTATGGTATAATATGCTCCGTTTAGTATCGCTCTATGATAAAATGGGCGAGAAGTGAGGTTTAAGCTGATGGTCGATCCCGTTGTAAAGCGCGAAACGCTGCGCATTTCGCTCGGAACGCTCGTTCTGAGCATCGTGATGCAGCTTGTTTTCATTATTATAAAGCGCTGGGATATGACAGTGGTTTTCGGAAATCTTCTTGGTGCGTTTGCGGCAGTGCTGAATTTTTTCCTGATGTGTCTCACCGTGCAGCGCTGCGTAAAGCTTGAGCCCGATAAGGCGGCTCTCAAGATTCGCGCATCGCAAACGGGAAGGCTGTTTATGATGGCGGCGTTTCTCGGCATGGCGGCGCTGCTTCCCAAGGTGTTCAATATCTTCGCTGCCGCAATACCGCTTATTTTCCCAACGCTGACCATTGCGGCATACAAGCTCTTTTTCGCAAAAAAGCAGATCGCCGAAAGGGAAAGAGCGGGGATCAAGCCTCAATACAACGCCTATGATGAAGAAGAGGGCGAGGATCGGAATTGAAAAAAACTTTTAAGTTCAAGCTCATAGATATTCTTCTTATCCTGCTGATGATACTGCCTATCGCCTGCGGGATAGTTCTTCGCGTTCTCACGAAGCCGCTCTCGGAGGGCATCTCGATAACGGGAGCGATGGTCTTCAAAGAGATTAAGCTCCCGCTTCAAAACCTTCTTATTTCCGAAGCAAACGTCAATAGCTGGCTCGTGCTGATCTCGATATCCGCGCTTGCTCTGTATATGACGCACGGCATGCGCGAGGGCGTTAAATGCCGCCGTCATCTCGCCGCCGAATGGGTGGTGGAAAAGACCGATTCGCTCGTTCAAGGCAATATGGGCGAGTATTTCAGCCAGTTCTCACCGTTTATCTGTGCGATTCTCGGTTACTCCGCGTTTTCGAGCCTTTCTTCGCTCGTTGGCCTCTTCCCGCCGACCTCGGATTTTTCAACCGTGTTCGGCTGGGCGCTGCTCGTTTTCATCCTCATAACCTATTATAAGCTCAAGGGCGGCGTGGGCAACTACTTAAAGGGCTATTTCGAGCCGATACCGTTCTTCGCTCCGCTGAACGTGATAGGCGAGATAGCAACTCCGATCTCCATGAGCTTCCGTCATTTCGGAAACATTCTCTCGGGTTCCGTTATTTCCGCGCTGATAGCAAGCGCGCTCGGCGGCCTCACCCGCTCGATATTCGGACCGCTCGGAAGCATTCCGTTTTTGCAGGTCGGTCTACCCGCTGTTTTGAGCGTATACTTCGACGTGTTCAGCGGCTGCCTTCAGGCGTTCATCTTCGCCATGCTGACCATGCTAAATATCTCGGGCGGCTTCCCCAAGGAGCTGTACGAAAAACGAATGGAAAAGAAGGAACTGCGGCGCAGCAATAAAAACGCCGCTTGACCTATAAATTCAACAATCAAGCCGCAAAAGCGGCGATAGGAGGAAAAGTACAATGGAACTTGCAATGGGAATCATTCTCGGCTGCTGCGCACTCGGCGCGGGCATCGCTATGATCGCCGGTATCGGCCCCGGTATCGGTGAAGGTCAGGCCGTTGCCAAGGCTTGCGAAGCCATCGGCCGCCAGCCCGAAGCAAAGAGCGAGGTAACCTCGACCATGATCATGGGCTGCGCCATCGCGGAGACCACGGGTATCTATGCGCTCGTTATCGCGATCATGCTCATCTTCGTTGCGCCCAATATCTTCGCAAACGTGCTCAAGTCCGTCATCGGCGGCTGATAAGTTTCTTTTCTAAAACGGTCTGCGGCGTTCGCGATCATGCTCCGATTAGTGCATGGACGGTTCGCTGCGGGCGGTATACCACCTGATGGGGGTAAACAGTAATGCAAACCTTAGATGTTATTTCCGTAAACATCTGGCAGATAGTGATATCGCTTGCGAATCTGCTCATTCTGTTCCTCGTTCTCAAAAAATTCCTGTATAAGCCCGTCCGCGATACGCTCGACAGACGGCAGCAGGAGGTGGACGAGGTCTATTCGCTTGCGCAGGAAGTGCTCGATCAGGCGAACACGGATCGACAGGCGTATGAACAGAAGCTGCTCGGCGCCGATGAAGAGTGCGACGAGCTCATAAGAGAAGCTCAGCAGAGCGCGAGGCAGCGCAGCTCGAGCATAATCTCCGAGGCCGAGGATAAGGCGGCGGGGATTATGCGCCGCGCCGAAAACGAGATAGAGCTTGCCAAGAGCGAGGCGGAATCCACCATGAAAAGGGAGATCGCCGAGCTTTCGGTGCGCCTTGCGGAGAAGCTGCTTGAGCGCGAGATAAACGCTGCGGATCACGAGGAGCTTATCGATTCGTTCATAAGCGATATAGGTACGGAAGGAAACGGTGGCGGCAATGTCGGCAATAGGCACTGAATACGGCAACGCGATCTTCCTTCTGGCAAGGGAGCAGAATAATCTCGACGAAGTGGCCGAGGCGCTTGAAGGCTGCTCAAAGCTCTTCGAAGAAGAGCCGATGTACGTTGACTTTCTCGCAACGCCGGGAATCCCGATCGAGGAGCGTATTGGCGCAATCGGCGGCGCGTTCCACGGCAGAGTGCCGGACTGCGTTTCCGATTTTATCTGCCTGCTCACCGAGAAGGGCTATATTCGCTCTTTCTTCGATTGCCAAGATGAATTTGAAAAGCAGTATAATCTTTTAAAAAATATCTCGATCGCAGAGGCATATTCCGCTCGCGAGCTGAGCGATGATGAACGCAGAAAGCTCCAAACCCGACTTGAAAAATCAACGGGCAGGCGCATAAAGCTTCGCACAAGGGTAGATGAAACCATTGTCGGCGGAATGATAGTTAAAATAGACGGCAGGCTGTACGACGGCAGTCTGCGCTCACGCATAACCGAGATCCTGGAGGAAATGAAAAAATGAATCTTCGCCCAGAAGAAATCAGTTCGATCATAAAAGAACAGATAAAGAGCTACCGAAGCCGCGTTGAGCTTTTCGAAACGGGCACCGTCATCCTCGTGGGCGACGGCATCGCCAAGGCGCACGGGCTTCGCAACTGCGTAGCGAATGAGATGCTCGTTTTTCCGGACGGCAGCGTGGGCATCGCTCAGAACCTTGAGGACGAGATCGTTTCCATCGCCGTTCTTTCCGATACCGCTGATATCCACGAGGGCACCGAGGTGCACAGAACGGGCAGGGTCGTTTCGGTTCCCGTAGGCTCCGCGCTCCTCGGCAGGATCGTGAACGCACTCGGCGCTCCGATAGACGGCAAAGGCCCCGTTCCAACGAGCGAAACGAGGCCGATAGAGTCCGAAGCGCCCGGAATCATAAGAAGAAAGAGCGTTTCCGTGCCGCTTCAGACCGGCATCAAGGCTATCGACAGCATGATCCCGATCGGCAGAGGTCAGCGCGAGCTCATAATCGGCGACCGTCAAACGGGTAAGACCGCGATCGCCGTTGACACCATAATCAATCAGCGCGGCAAGGACGTTATCTGCATCTACGTCGCGATAGGCCAGAAGAGCAGCTCCGTTGCCCAGATAGCCGACAGGCTCGAGGCGGCGGGCGCCATGGAATACACGATAATCGTTTCCGCTTCCGCATCCGAGAGCGCGTGTCTTCAGTACATCGCGCCGTACTCCGGCTGCGCGATGGCGGAGTATTTCCGCGAAAAGGGCAGGGACGTTCTGATCGTTTACGACGACCTTAGCAAGCACGCCGTTGCCTACCGCGCGCTTTCGCTGCTCATCAGAAGACCTCCGGGACGAGAAGCATACCCCGGCGACGTATTCTACCTGCACTCCCGCCTGCTCGAAAGGGCGGCGAGCGTTGCGCCGGAATACGGCGGAGGCACCATCACCGCGCTGCCCATCATCGAAACTCAGGCGGGCGACGTTTCGGCGTATATCCCGACCAACGTTATTTCAATAACCGACGGTCAGATCTTCCTTGAAACCGAGCTCTTCCATGCCGGCATCATGCCCGCTATCAACCCCGGTATCTCGGTCAGCCGTATCGGCGGCAGCGCGCAGCTCAAGCCCATGAAAAAGGTCTCGGGCGAGCTGAAGCTTCTTTACTCCCAGTACCGCGAGCTGCAGGCGTTCGCGCAGTTCGGCAGCGATCTGGATGCGGATACCCGCGCAAGGCTCGATCTTGGCGACCGCATCGTTGAGGTTCTGAAGCAAAAGCGCAACGCGCCCCTCTCCGTGGGCTGTCAGACCGCGATAATCTACGCAGTCACCAAGGGCTATCTGAACGATATCCCCGTTGCGGGCGTTTCCGATTACGAAACCGCGCTGTATGAATTCCTAAAAACCCACTACAGCGAGCTGCTTTCAAGGCTCGATGCGGGTAAGTTCGACGATGAGGACGTTGAAACTCTCAAGGCGGCGCTCGTTGATATGAACGAAAGCTACCGCGCATAAAACATTATTTGGAGCAGTAATAAGCCATGAGCGCAAATATCAAGCGTCTCAAATTAAGAATAAGAAGCGTTGAATCGACCCTGCATCTCACCAAGGCCATGCAGCTCGTTGCCGCGGGCAAGATTCGCAGGGCGACCGAGATGCTCGCCGCCTCACGCAGCTATTCGGATGCGGTGAAGAGCGTGGTCACCGCGCTCTCAAAGAGCCCCGAATGCGCCGCCTCGCCCTATATCGCGGGGCATAAGGCGGGGGAGAGCGGCGAAAAAACGCTGCTGATCGTGATCGCGGGCGACCGCGGTCTTGCCGGAGGCTACAATGCAAACGCCTTCCGCCTTGCGGACACCGTGAAGCCGAGCGAGATAATCCCGATCGGCAAGCGCAGCGTGGACAGGATCCTGAGCGGCAATCACGGCAGAATGAGCCCTATTTCAAGCGGCTTTCCGACCGAGCATTTTAAGCCGGAGGATGCCAAGGCGCTCGCCGAGGGAATCTGCGAAAGGTATCAAAGCGGGCAGATCGATAAGGTTCTCATTGTTTCAACGCGCTACGTATCGGTTCTGACTCAGAACGCGGTGCTCGCGCAGCTTCTGCCCCTCGATAAGAACGCCTCGAAGGAGATGTTTTCAAATAGGGGGCGCGATCAGAAAAAGAATCAGATAGAAAACGCCGCCCCCGCCGAGGAGCACGAGATCGCTTCCGCCGCGACCATGGTTTTTGAGCCTTCACCCGAGGCGGTTTTGAAGGTGGCGATACCCGAATACCTTTCAAGCATGATCTACGGCGCGGTGCGCGAGAGCTTCGCAAGCGAGGTCGCCGCAAGGCGCTACGCGATGGACTCCGCAACCAAGAACGGCATCGTTATGAAGGATAATTTGAGCCTTGAATACAACCGAGCGCGTCAGGGCGCTATCACGCAGGAGATCGTGGAGATAGTTGCGGGCGCGGGCGAGAATTAAGGCGTTTTAAAGCGAAAAACGGCATAGGAGTATGCAGATGGAAAAGAAAGAAACCGTAAAGAAAAACACCGGCGTTGTGGCGCAGGTCATCGGCCCCGTTGTGGACGTTCGCTTCGAGCCGGGCAAGCTTCCCGCGATACTCAACGAGCTAATAATCCCCGTGGGCGACGACGTGCTCGCTGTTGAAGTAGCCCAGCATATCGGCGGCAACACCGCCCGCTGCATCGCTATGGAATCGACCGACGGCTTAAAGCGCGGCGAGATCGTTACCGACACCGGCGCGCCGATCAGCGTGCCCGTTGGCAAGCAAACGCTCGGGCGCATCTTCAACGTGCTTGGCGATCCCGTGGACGAGCTTCCCGCTCCCGAGGGCTGCGAGCAGTGGCCGATCCACCGCCCCGCGCCCGCCTATGCCGAGCTTTCGTCCTCCACCGAGATACTCGAAACCGGCATCAAGGTCATCGACCTGATCTGCCCCTACGCAAAGGGCGGTAAGATCGGTCTTTTCGGCGGCGCAGGCGTCGGCAAAACCGTTATAATAATGGAGCTCATCAACAATATCGCCAAGCAGCACGGCGGTATCTCGGTCTTCACCGGTGTTGGCGAGCGCACCCGCGAGGGCAACGACCTTTACAACGAAATGAAGCAGTCCGGCGTTCTCAATAAGACCGCGCTTGTTTACGGGCAGATGAACGAGCCTCCGGGAGCGCGTATGCGCGTGGGTCTTGCGGGCCTCACCATGGCGGAATACTTCCGCGATGAGGAGAGGCAGGACGTGCTTCTGTTTATCGACAACATCTTCCGCTTCACCCAGGCGGGCAGCGAGGTTTCGGCGCTTCTCGGGCGTATGCCGTCCGCCGTCGGATATCAGCCCACCCTTGCCACCGAGATGGGCGCGCTGCAGGAGCGAATTACCTCAACAAAGCGCGGCTCCATCACCTCCGTTCAGGCGGTCTACGTTCCTGCGGATGACCTTACCGACCCCGCGCCCGCGACCACGTTCGCGCATCTCGATGCGACCACGGTTCTCAGCCGCGGCATCGCTTCGCAGGGTATCTATCCCGCGGTCGATCCGCTCGAATCCACCAGCCGCATCCTCTCGCCCGAGGTAGTCGGCAGGGAGCATTACGAGGTTGCGCGTGAGGTGCAGAGGCTGCTACAGCGCTACAACGAGCTTATGGACATCATCGCCATCATGGGTCTTGACGAGCTTTCCGAGGAGGATAAGCTCACCGTTGCCCGTGCGCGAAAGATCCAGCGCTTCTTCTCTCAGCCCTTCTCCGTTGCGGAGCAGTTCACGGGCTTCTCGGGCAAATACGTGCCGAGAAGCGAGACCATTCGCGGCTTTAGGGAGATAATCGAGGGCAAGCATGACGATCTGCCCGAATCCGCATTCCTGTTCGTGGGAAGCATCGACGAAGCCGTGGAAAAGGCGGCAAAGCTCGAGAAATAAGATAAAACGGAAACTCGGATATTGAATGAATTGAAGAAATCCCGGCGGGATTTCAACATTAACTATTCACTATTAATTATTCATCATTCATTATTCACTAAGAGAACTATGAAGGAATATCATCTCCGAATCTCCACCCCCGCCGGGGATAAGTACTCCGGCGAAGCTGTGCGGCTCTCCGTTCGAGGAACGGAGGGCTCCCTTGGCATACTCGCGGGGCATATCCCGTTCGTGACCGTGTTAAAGCCCGCGGACTGCCACTTCATCATGCCCGGCGGCGAAAAGCGCGAGTTCTCCTGCGGAAGCGGACTGCTTCTCGTTGAAAGCGATCGCGTGACCGTGCTCTCAAGCGAGATAAGCATGAAAAACTAATGCCGACAGTTCGGTCACTGTTTGAAAGGAGTTGTTTTGTTATGGTGGGCGGAATTGCACTTATACTTTTTGCTATCCTTCTGCGCTTCTTCGGGCTTATCATACTGCCGCTCATTTTCGGCATAGTCGGGCTCTTGATGGCGCTGTTCGGTGGTTCAAAGCAGACGGAGCCCGATCCATGGGAGGACGAAGCCGAGATTAGCGCCGAAAGCCCCTTCGACACCACGCTTGACTGCGAAGCCGAGCAATACGAATACGATGCAAAGGCTGACGATTATTTTTGAGCAATTGGGGGGCTCTGCGCCTACGCACAAGGAAGTTTTAGAGGATCGGTGCAGTTCACATTAGGACTGCACCGATTTCTTATGCCGATTGCTTGGAGATCTCGGCGACTAATGCGGAGATTTCGGCTTCATCGGGAACTGTGAACAGGCCCACTCCGGTGAAGTGGATATCCACTTTGACATGGCGTTTGCCGTTTACCTTTATGGGGGCATGGATATCTATGCGGCGAATGAGCGTATTCACAAGCTCAGGCGTAAGCGCCTTTATGTCGGTCTGCTCTCTGATCGTTTTGAGAAGCAGGCGAAGGTCGGTGCTGTTTTTGGCTTCTTTTGAAAGTTCGGCTTCGAGCGCTTCTGTTTCCTCAAGCAGCCTTTTCTGTTCGGCCTCGTAATTGCCGCTCATAGTCATAAAGCGCTCGTCAGAGAGCTTGCTGTTGACATTGTCCTCATAGATGCGCTCTATAAAGCGGTCTATCTCCTTTATGCGCTTGCGGTTGTTGTCCGCCGTGCGCTGCATACGCCTTATGTCGGAAGCCTTTGCCTTTCGCCGGTTCTGCTCGATCATATAAATGAATATGGACTCATACGAGCGAACAAAATCGACAAAGCCGCTGATACTTTCAAGCACTATCTGTTCGAGCACCACATTGCGAATAAAATGTGCCGAACAAGGTCCTCGTCCCGATTTGTAGTTTGAACAGATATAATGCTCCTGTTTATCGGAAAAGCTCCTTGAAGTGCAAAAATAAAGCTTTGCGCCGCAGTCCGCACAATGGACCAATCCCGAAAACATACTGAGCTTTCCGATAGCGGTAGGCCGCCGCTTATTCTGCCGCAGCTCATGCACACGCAGCCACAGCTCCTCGGAGATGATTGCTTCCTGCTTGTTTGGGATTATTTGATGCTCATCTTCGGGTTTGTGGATCACCTTGTGGATCTTGTAGCTCACGGTCGTGCTGCGAAAGTTCACCGCGCAGCCGGTGTATTGCCGATTATCGAGGATATCTGCGACCGTATCTCCCGACCAGCCGAAAGGTATTGCAGGAGGCTTGACGTAAGTCGGTCTTCCGTGATTCAGCGCGTGTTCCGTTGGTGTGGGAACGCGATCGGCTTCAAGGATCCTTGCGATCTGCGTTGGACCCTTGCCGGAAAGCGCAAGGTCGAATATCCGTTTCACAACAGCCGCCGCCTCGATATCCACATGCCACACTTCCTTATCATTCTCGTCCTTGAAATAGCCGTAAGGAGCGAGCGTTCCGACGCGCTTACCCTGTGCCGCTTTGGAAGCCCATACGGCGCGGACCTTCTTTGAAGTGGAAGCCGCATGCCATTCGTTGAAGATATTGGAGAACGGCATTAGTTCCGTACCTGTGTTGCTCTCGGAATCGACATTATCCTGAATGGCTATAAAGCGTATGCCGAGAGTCGGGTACTTGATCTCAAGGTACTGACCTACTTCAAGGTAGTTCCTTCCGAAGCGGCTGAGGTCTTTGACGACTATCGTGGCTACTTCACCGTTCTCCGCCAGTGCCTGCATCTCTTTGAATGCGGGACGGTCGAAGGTAGTGCCCGAATAACCGTCGTCGACGAAGAATCGCGGGTGCAGAAGTCCGTTCTTCTTGGCGTATGTTTGCAATATCTCCTTCTGATTGGAGATGGAGTTGCTTTCGCCCTCTCTGCCGTCATCCTGTGAGAGGCGGCAGTATAAGGCGGTTATCTTTTCTTGCCCGTTTGTTTTTTTGTTCATAAAAGCTCCTTTCGTGATTACGGGCACAGTAAAGGCAAGGCTATTATACTGTGCCCGATGCTAAAACTCAAATGTCCGGATCCTTCAAAAGAAGCCTTTTCAATTGATCGAATACGCTTGACTTGGCGGTGCTGTCAAAATGGGTGTTTACTGTATAGACGGTTCCAGCAGCTTCAACGGTGAATGAACCGCTGTGTTTCATATTATCTCGCAGCTCGTCGAGAATGCCGGAGGTGCTTTCCAACTGCTTTTCGTTCTTCTGTTTATCATCTTGCTTCATCATAACGGCTCTCCTTTTCTCTGTAATTCTTCTCATTTTCGAGCAGCCTGAATATTGCCGCACGAATATCATCGGCGGTCTGCGCGTTGGGAAAATAAGCGTGCAGATCATCAAAACTGAAGATGACCTTTTCGCGCTGATTTGGTTTCGGCTCGCCCATGATCGCATACAGCATATCCTCCTCGAGCGTTCCCGCATTCGCCGCCTTATGCATACGGTTTGCCTGCGCATACGACGGAGTGCAATCATTGAGCGAGATGTAGAAAATCAGCTCCTGCTGGAGATGTTCATCCAAATACGAAAGCTCAACGCCGACCGAAAACGCTATGCGCTCCGAGTCCACAAGCTCAAGCAATTGCGGGATCAGCTTTGTCAGTCGGATATAGCGCTGCACGGTCTTATAGCTCTCTCCGCTACTCGCTCCGATCATAGCCGCAGTTCTTCCATCATCCGACTTTGGGACAACTTGTCCCGAAGTTAAGTCCGTGCGCTTTCCCTGCCTTGAAAGCGCCTCGAGCTTGAGCTTATATGCAAACGCCTTTTCGCTCGGAAGGATATGCTCACGGTGCAGATTGCTGTCAACAAGCGCAACGGCGGCTTCATCGCGGCTCATTTCAACTTCAACGGCAGGAACGGTCTCCAATCCCGCAAGCCTCGCCGCATGAGCGCGCCTGTGTCCGCTTATGATCTCATAGCCCGTATCGATCGGCCGCACGATCAGCGGCGTCATAATGCCGTGTTCTTTAATGCTCTCCGCGAGTGCATCCATTTCTTCATTATCCTGCACCTTGTATGGATGCCTATCAAAGGGCTTCAACTCACATCTCTTAATCTCTTTCATTGCTTCTCCTTTCTCGTTCCGTGTTACAGCGGCAGCGTAACAGACGGGAACAAACCCTTTATCTCCATATACATTATTAAACTCTTTTTTAGTGCTTGTAACAGTTACAGTAACATAGGAATAACCGTTTGAGCCTACCGGGAAAAAGGTTTATCATCGAATAACCCATCGGGTAAATCATAGGGTATTTCGGTGAATTCGGGCTCATCCTGAGTGATACGCTCCCAACCGCGCTGTGTGCCGTATTCACGGAAACGCCGAGGCTTATCGAATCTCTTCCAGCCCGCTATTTCTTTAGATGCTATGCCCGCGTTCATTACCTCGTTTATCTCCTGCAGCGCCCATCGCTGCGGCTCGTCATATCGGCGGAACGCCTCGCGGTAGATCATGCGCGAACAAACACAAGCTTCCTTCGTTTCGGATAGAAAACCCAGTATCACGCCAAGGCGGTCATCCTCGGGCATGAATAGCTGCTGTATGGTCGAAAGCTGTTTTTCATATTCATACGGCAGCTTGAGCTTGAAATCGCCCGATCGATAGATATTCACGGCTTCAGCCCAAACCTGCTCTATATAGCGCTCGCTTTCGGCTTCATCATCGAGGATATGCACTTCTGCTTTTGACATATCGATAAGTATCGGCAGAAAACGGCGGTTGCCCGTTCGGTCGAGCGGCAGAAATGCTTGGCGGTTGCCGCTGCCGCCGAAGATACACTGGCGCGGCCTGTCCTTTGGGAAACGGTCATACGGAACCTTATAGGTATCCTTTGAGCGGGATATGAACGCCTTGGTCTCCTCTATGGTGCGGGTGTTTGCGATCGCACTCATCTCCGGCATTTCGATAACGAAATGCCCTTCCAGCTTGCGGTAGATGTTTTCATCGTCAAGGCGCTTAATATCGTCCGTGAACCAATCATCACAGAGCGCGAGCTTACGGAAGAAGGTCGATTTGCCCGCACCTTGATCCCCTATCAGGCAAAGCATATAGTCGAACTTACACCCGGGAGTATGCACACGGCTTATCCCTCCCAAGAGAAATAGCTTCATACATTCATAGTTGAAATCGTTCACCTCCGCTCCGAGGAAATGGTTTAGCACATACCGTATGCGCTCCTTGCCGTCCCATTGGATGGAGTTGAGCTTATCCCTTACGGGATGATAGCGGTTTTCATTGGCAACGATGTCCACGGCAGACACCGCCTGCTTTTCAGCGGAAATGCCGTAGGTCCTATCCAGATAGAACCGAATGTTATTGATATCCGTGTCCGTGAGCGGAGCGTTTCCATCCCTCTTCCAGTCAAGCTCCTTTGTTATATGTATCCTGCCGCTCATCTCGTTGAGGCGTACTGCACCGTAAAGCCGAGGATCGTTTTGAAGGATCGTTACATAATTCTGCAGCGTATTAAGAACGCTTCCATCCTTTGTCGTTTTGAGCATGGCTTTTACCTGTTTGACGGTTTTCGTCTGTGTGAACGGAACTGCCTGCAATGCTCTTCCTTTTTTCTTTTTCATACCCAGATGTCCTTTCTTGAATATAATCGTTTGCGTATCTCGGTAATCATCCGTTTCGCTTCGGCGGCTTCCTCTGCGGTGATACCGCCCCGTATGTTGGCGTGATGTGCGATCTGGTTCACATTGTTTGCCAAATAGTGTATCGACTGACGAAGGTCGAAGAAATCAACGTTCGGACGTTCCTTTATTTCCGTTCCCATTATGAGCTTTCGCATGATCGTAGAACGGGTAACGCCCGCTTTGCTTGCGAGTTCATCGAGCTTGCAGTGCTCGGCTTCGTTCAGCCGCAAATGCATATCGTACTGTCTTTTTCTCATTCTATCCTCCTTGTTATAATCATTGTTTCTCCCGCTGAGCGGCATAGGGTTTAAGGGCTTCGCCTTTGCAAGCGGATTTGGGGATCCAAATCCCATGCTTGCAAGGACGATTAACCTTCGTCCGAGCGGGCATGGCTGCCTTTGTCATGACAAAGGCGATGCTTGCGCAGACGCATATTCACGGTTCTTTCATGGGCATTTTCTCCTTATGTGTTGATAAAAGAAAAATGCCGCGAACAGGAAAGACACACAGAGATCACTCTCCATGAGTATCCTGTCAGCGGCATAACTCAAATGAACGCTGTACCGAAGTGACCTAGTACGGGGCTTATTAGGCTTCTCATCCGTGCCCGCCCGTCGTTTCCGGTTTCAAGATAAGTTTGACATGTGACCTGGAACAGGCCTTACGAGGCTTCTCATCCACTGCCTGCCCGTCGTTATGCCAGAAAACTGTTCAATTGTCTGCTGCGCTAAAACTCTTCCGAATAGCACAGCTCGTATATGCACCAATGCTTATTCTTCCGCCTGCGGAGTATAAACACCTTGCAATGCCTGCATCTCGTTTTTGTAACACCGAGCTTATTCTCATTGCCGATAACCAAATGCCCGCAGATAGGGCAGTACCAGCGTCGCTCGATCCAATTTCCGTTTGCCATCTAACCATTCTCCTTGCGTTTATTCCTTGTTTTCCTTCCTGCAAACAAACGGATGATTTCTCCTGTATGGGTATTATACACACAAAGAACTATCTTGTCAAGAGAATATCAAAAATTATTTTCTAAAATCAAGAGATTGACCAAACGACCGAATACCGCCCGCTTCCATATGTTAGTTGTACTTGCACCGCCAATGCACAAAGGTTAATTGTCCTTGCAAGCATCGCGTTTTTATACCCAAAACGCCGCTTGCGAGGGTAAACCCTTGAACCTTATGTCGCAAAACGGGAATTTGTAAAGTGAAAAACCGCTTATGTATAAACATTGCTATAAACAATAGATTAAGCCTTGACAACTGGATCACTGTTTGCTATAATGGTTAGCGTTTGCTAACCCACATGGGTGCGGTTGCACTGCTTCGTGAGTTGAAGAGCATCCGAAAGATCAATGCAAGCATAAAAGCTCGATTGAGCTTTGTTTCGGTCGATAAGACCGTTTATTTTTCAGCAGAGGTTAGCTTTGACTAACCAAAAGAGAGCGTTATGAAACACTTTATTCTCAAGCGAGCGATAACCTTTATTCTGATCATTATCGGCGTTAGCCTGCTCAGCTTTCTTTTGATCGCATTCTCCGGCAAGGATCCCGCGGAGATCATTGCCCGGCGCGGTGATGCGAATGCAACGCCGGAGATGATCGAGCAGGTGCGAGTCGAAATGGGACTTGACGGCAGCTTTTTAGAGCGCTACATAAATTGGGGCAAAGGTTTTTTTTCCGGCAATTTCGGAACGTCCATCGCAACCTATCATCCGATTTCCAAGGATATTGCGCAGTTTTTTCCGGTTACCTTGACTATGGTTGGGCTTGCGCTTCTATGGACTGCGCTGCTCTCCGTGCCGATAGCCCTTTTATGCGCCAAATACAAGAACGGATTATTTGACCATATAACAAGGGGAGTGACGATATTCGGAATATGCATTCCCACCTTTTGGCTCGGTTATATGGGTCTTGTGATTTTTGCACTCAGGATGAATTGGTGTACCGTTGTACCAACAGGAAAATTCGCCGATTATATCCTTCCTTCCGCAGTGCTGGCTGTTCCTGTTATCTGCGGCGTGGTCAGAATGCTTCGAGCAACGCTTCTTACGGAATTGGCCTCCGATTATGTACGCTATGCGAAAGCGAGGGGGCTTTCGGCAAAAAGAATACTTGTGCGCCATGTTTTGCGCAATGCGATGCCTCCGATAATCACGGTTTTTTGCCAATATTTCGGCTCTATGATCGCTTCAAGCGCAGTAATGGAAGGCGTGTTTTCAATAAACGGAATCGGCTCCTATATGATCCAAAGCGTTATCGCTGCGGATTCCGTTGCAACGGCAACCTGTGTAGTGATCGTTGCGGTGGTCTTTATTTCAGCCAATACGTTAGGTGACATTTTTAACAGGCTCATTTGCCCGTGGATCGTGAGAGAAAGCAATGGCAATTAGAATACTGAAAAATCCTCAGGCCGTGATTGGCCTTGTTATCACGCTTTTTGTTCTGTCTGTTGCGGTTTTCGCCCCAATACTTGCGCCAAACGATCCCGAACAGGTGAACATTATGCTGAAATTCGGCAGTCCGTCCGATCAGTATCCGTTCGGAAACGATGCTCTCGGCAGATGTATTTTTTCAAGACTCATCTACGGCGCACGGTATTCTATGGCGGTGAGTCTGCCGATACTTATCATCTTGTCGGCGATAGGTCTTTTTCTCGGCACTCTCAGCGTATGCGGCGGAAAGAGGATCAATGCGATCCTCGACTATATCTGCAACACCTTCATAGCCCTGCCGCAGCTTATGGTCGGCATCGCGCTGATAGGTATGCTTGGAAGCGGTTTTGTGAATATAGTCATTGCGATCGTAATCGGTATGTGGGCATGGTTTACAAAGATGGTGCGGGCTTATTCGCAGGTTGAAATGGGAAAGGACTATATACTTGCCGCGAGGATATCGGGATGCGGAAAAATGAAGCTTGTGTTCAAGCATCTTATACCAAATATCCTGCCGCAGTTTCTTGTTTTTTTCTCAACCGGTATAGCCACGTCGATTCTTATGGTATCTATCTTTGCGTTTCTTGGGCTTGGCCTGCCTGCGGGTACGCCCGAATGGGGCGCAATGCTCAAGGATGCGAGTACGCACATCTACAACCATCCCGAAATGCTCGTTTATCCGGGAGTTTGTATTCTTGTAACTTCGGCAGGTTTCGTACTTTTCGGCGAAGCCGTAAGGGATATTCTTATGTCGGGAGAGGATGCGTTGTGAGCGAATTGATCCGCGTAAAGCAGCTTGAGATCTTAATAAAGCAGGCAAAACGAACCGTTGTAAAGAGGATAGATTTTTCGGTTGACGAAGGGAGCTCTCTCGTTATCCTCGGGCAGTCCGGCTGCGGCAAAACTATGACCTGCCACTGCCTGATGGGGCTGCTCGATCCGAAAAAGTATGCGGTATCCGGAGAGATACTGTATAACGGCAAAAACCTCATCGAAGCCTCCGCAAAGGAAAAACGCATGATCTACGGAAAAGAGATAGCGTTCATTCCTCAAAATCCCATGACTGCGTTCGACCCTTCGATGAAGATAGGCAAGCAGATGCTCGAGACGCTCGCGCTGCACTGCGAAGCTGCCCGCGCGGAGAGGAAAGACGTTGCGCTTAAAGCCTTGAGCGAAGCTGGACTTGCCGACAGAGAGCGCGTTTTTCACAGCTTCCCCCATGAACTGTCCGGCGGAATGCTTCAGCGCGTGCTGATAGCCATGGTGCTTATGGTGGATGCGAAGCTCGTTGTTGCGGACGAGCCCACGACGGCGCTTGACGTTGTGCATCGAAACGCAACGATGGAAGCCTTTGTAAAGATGCGAGAAGCAGGTACGGCGGTGCTGATGGTCACGCACGATTTCGCTGCGGCCCTTCAGCTTGGAGGAAATATGATAATTATGAATGAGGGAAGCATCGTTGAAACAGGCTCGGTCAGGCAGCTACTTTCGAATCCCCGGCATAGCTATACCCGGCAGCTCATAGATGCCGCTATGCTCACTTCAAATATCGGGAGGTAGCGGAGCGATGCTGAGCGTACAAAACATAACAAAGACGTTTTCTGTTCGCGGCGGAGGTGCCAAGAATATGACGGCGTTGAACGGTGTCAGCTTCGACATAGCAAAGGGTGAATTTTGCGCCATAGTCGGAGAGTCCGGCAGCGGAAAGTCAACGCTTTCAAGAATAATCGCGGGGCTTATACCGCAAACAAGCGGTTCGGTACTGTGGAACGGAAACGAATCCCTGGATCCGAAGGTGATTGGCTTGAAGAAGCTGTATAAGCGAATACAGCTTGTGCTCCAGGATGCAAAAAGCTCGCTTGATCCGCATTTTACAGTGTATAAAAGCATAGCGGAGCCGTTACGCAATCTGTCCGAGGTTTCCAAAAAGGACGAGAAAATGCGTGTGCTGGAGCTGTTAAGGCAAATGGATCTTCCGGAGGAGATACTTAAAAGAAAGCCCCACGAATTATCGGGCGGGCAGCAAAAACGAGTGTGCATTGCGCGCGCTCTCGCGGCTGATCCGGAACTGCTGATCTTCGATGAAGCGATCAGCGGGTTGGACGTGATCCTCAGAAAAAGCATACTCGATCTGCTGAAGCAAATGCACCGAACGAGCGGCTGCACGATGCTGTTCATAACCCATGATATGGACGTTGCGCTGTATATGGCAAGCCGAATCATCGTTATGAAGGACGGAGAGGTGGTCGAGGACACCTTATGCGGCGGAGATGCAAGCTGTCTGTCGCATCCGTACTCAAAGCTGCTTGCGGCGGCTATGCTGCCTAAAAACGAATAATAATGCGTTTATGCTTATTATAAAACACCATCTTTGGAGGATTAAAATGAAACTCAAACGAATCGCACTCTTTGTGACCGCCGCGGCGATCTGCCTCGGTCTTGCGGCTTGCCGCATTGAAAACACCGGCGGCAACAGCGGCCAAACTTCAAACGACAGCGGCGAAAAGACGAAGAACGCAAGCATCACCCTGACCGAAAGCTGGGAATTTGATTCCGGATTCTATCCTGTGGTGTCCACCGCCAACTCCAGCAACTACGGCATCACCTATTGGACCCATAACTTCTACGATACGCTCGTTAAGTACGATCCCGCCGGGAAAATAGTCGGCTCAATCGCGGAAAGCTGGGATATGAGCGAGGACGGCAAAACCTATACCTTCAAGCTCCGCGCGGGCGTTAAGTTCTCCGACGGAACCGCGCTCACCGCCGAAGCCGTAAAAAAGAGCATCGAAGCGGCGATCGTGAACCTCGGAATGTATAACGGCTCCTACGGAAAGCTCACCGTACTGATCGAATCCATGGAAACGCCCGATGAGCAAACATTCGTGCTCAAGCTGACGAATCCCTATTACGGCACGCTCAACGATCTTACGATGAGCTGCCCGCTTGCGATAGTAAACCCCACCGCATTTGAAGGCGGCGTTGAGAAGGTATATGAGAATCTTTCCGCATCCACCGCAGGCACAGGCCCATATATGTATGCGGGCAGCTATGACGGCACAACCTACACCTTTACAAGCAACCCGCATTACTGGGGTGAAAAGCCGGAGGTCGAAACTTTCAAGGTGAAGGTTATCCCGGAGAACGATGCGAAGCTGCTTGCTCTCAGAAACGGCGAGATCGACGGCGTTCTCGGCGCTTCAAGGCTGAATTATGATTCCTTTGCAAGCATTTCAGGCGCGAATGGCTTTGGAACGTCCATAGCCGAAGCTCCCACTCTCACAAGGTATCTCGGACTCAATCTCAACAAGGCGCCTTTCAACGATGCCGCAGTAAGGGAAGCCTTAGCGTACGCGATCGATCAGCAGGCGCTCGAAGCATCGGTATTCAACGGCATTGAGAGCGCGGCGGAAAGCCTTTTCCCGAAGGAAAGACCCTATTGTAACGTCGAGGCTCCCACGATCGGTACGGATGTTGAAAAAGCCAAAGGCATCCTTGAAAACGCAGGCTGGACGGATACCGATGGCGACGGCGTGCGCGAAAAGGACGGCGTAAAGCTTGAGGCCAACGTGAGCTATACTCAGAGCCTTGCCGCGCTCGATGACGCGGTTCTCGCAATCAAGGGGCAGATGGAAGCCATCGGCTTTAAGGTGAGCGTAAGCGCGAGCGATATGCTGACCTGGTATGCCGAGATCATGAGCGGCGAATACACCGCCGCGCTTTGGTACACCTATGGCGGAGCGTTTGATCCCACGAACATAGTTACAAATATGAATCCCGCAAACGCCGCCGATCCTATCGCAGTTCAGTTCAGCGCATTTTTTGACGATCCTTCGATCATTGAAGAGGTGGACAGCACCGCCGATCTCGATCGAGTGCAGGAGATCTATAATACGATCCTCACCACCATCGCTCAAAAGAATCTCATCGTTCCGATAACCTACACGCACGAGACCTTTGCCTATAAGTCCGAACTGGTCGCGGGCTATACATACGGATATGACAGCCAGTACGTCGACGTGGCAAGCATTGATTTGAAGTGATCCACCATTGGCGGGCGGGCTTTGCCTGCCCGCCGTTAATGAGAAAAGAGATTGAAATATGTATAAAAGAATACTTGAATATGCGGGCAGATACAAAAAGTACACCTATTCCTCGATTGCATTTACCTTTATTGCGGTACTGCTAAATGCACTTCCCTTCCTTATTGTTTATCAGCTTATCGCGCCCCTGCTCGGATATGGAGAGATCGGCACAGCAGGTATCGTATGGCGCCTTATTGCGATAGCCGCATGCGTAACGCTCTACGCCCTGCTCTATCCCTTTGGACTTAGGCTTTCCCACATTGCAGCATTCAACACACTTAAAAATCTGCGTATATCTCTGCAAAAACGGCTTGAGAAGCTGCCGCTCGGCGTGATTCAAGAAAAAGGCACGGGCACTATCAAAAAGATGTTTGTTGAGGATATCGAGGCTATGGAGCTGCTTTTGGCGCACGCCATCCCCGAGGGAATCTCCAATATAGCCATTCCTACCGTAACCGTTATCCTTATGTTCTTTGTCGATTGGAAGCTGGCGCTCTTGTGTATTGCCGCTCTTCCTATTGGACTAATCGCAATGAAGATGATGTATACGTCCGGAACGAGCAAGATGGGCGCATTCTACGCCTCGGCTCAAAAGATGAACAATACCATAATCGAATACGTAAACGGCATGGAGGTCGTAAAAGTTTTCAACCGCGACGGAGAGAGCTATCGGCGCTTTGAAACCGACGTCAAGAGCTACCGCGATTTTACTCTCGATTGGTACAAGGAGTGCTGGCCTTGGATGGCGGTTTACAACAGCGCGCTCCCTTGCGTTGCGCTTTTTCTGCTTCCTTTCGGGGCGTGGTTTGTTCTGAACGGATGGTCAACGCTTCCGAATCTGGTGCTTGTTCTTTGTATGAGCTTCAGCGTGGGCGGGCCGCTTCTTCGTGCGCTCGGGTTTGCTTCAACGATTCCGCAGCTCAACTATAAGATAAAGGCGCTTGAAGACCTTCTCGATCATCCCGAACTCTGCTGCGCGGATACTGGCTTCAAGGGCAAGGATCACAGCATTTCATTTGAAAATATTAAGTTTTCCTATACGGATACAGAGGTGCTGCACGGCGTTTCGCTTGACATTCCCGAAGGCAGCCTTACCGCGCTTGTGGGCGAATCCGGCAGCGGCAAATCAACGCTTGCAAAGCTGCTTGTTCATTTCTACGACGTTAACGGCGGCTCGATAAGGATCGGCGGACAGGATATACGCGATATGAGCATAGAGGCGTTAAACAACGAAATCTCCTACGTTTCCCAAGAGCAGTTTCTGTTCAATATAAGCCTTCTTGAGAATATTCGCCTCGGAAAGCCCGATGCAACGGATAAGGAAGTTATGGCGGCTGCGGAAAAAGCGCAGTGCGGCGAGTTTTTATCAAGGCTTGAAAAAGGAATACACACGCTTGCCGGCGACGGCGGCAAGCAGCTTTCGGGCGGCGAAAGGCAGAGGATCTCGCTTGCAAGGGCGATCCTTAAAAATGCTCCGATCGTGGTGCTCGATGAAGCAACGGCATTTATGGACCCCGAAAACGAAGCGAAAATGAACGCCGCGATCGCGGAGATAATAGCCGGTAAAACGGTCATCGTTATCGCCCACAGGCTTCACTCCATAATAAACGCCGATCGGATCTGCGTTATGGATAGCGGCAATATCGCGGCTTGCGATACGCATACAAACCTTCTCTCATACTGCGAAGAGTATAAAAAGCTTTGGAATGCCGCGCAAAGCAGTATGGAATGGAAGGTTTCCGCGGAAAAGGAGGCTTAAAGCATGATAAAGCTTATTAAACGCATTCTCGATGCATCCGAAAAGTATAAGGGCAGGATAATGCTTGCCTTTGTGTTCGCTTTTCTTAAATCGTTTCTCACCAAAGCTCCGATCGTTCTCTCCGTAACCGTGATAACGGGATTTATTACGGGCAAGGCTAACTCCGCGCTGTGCATAGGCGTTGGAATAGCGATAGTTGTCTGCCTTGCGCTACAGATCGTATTTCATCATATAGCGGACAGATTGCAGTCCGCCGCAGGATTTATGCTGTTTGCCGATAAACGCATCGAACTCGGCTCGCATCTGCGCAGAATGCCGATGGGATACTTTACTGAGGGCAATATCGGAAAGATAAGCTCCGTGCTTTCCTCCGATATGGTTTTTGTTGAAGAAAACTGCATGACCGTTATCGCGGATATGATGAACTATGTTTTTTCAACGGCGCTGTTTCTTGTTTTCATCTATTTCTTCGATTATCGCGTCGGACTTCTCGCTTCGGCGATCGTGCTTTTAATAGTCATTGTCGGTATCGGCATGAAAAAAGAGGCTATCGCCGATTCCGCTATAAAGCAGGAACAGAACGAAAGGCTTACCGAAGCGGTGCTGGATTTCGCAGAAGGCATCTCGATAATCAAAACCTATAATCTGCTCGGTGAAAAATCAAAGGAGCTCGCGGGCAACTTCAAGCGCACCTGCAAAACGGCTTTGGATTTCGAGCAGGCGCATGAGCCGTGGATGAGAGGGATATTTTTACTAACAAGCATAGGAAGCGCGGCCATTCTTGCGCTTTCGGCATATCTCTGCGCGGTCGGCAAGATGGAAAGCATCAGCTTCATTGCGCTCACGCTCTTTGTTTTTGAAATGTTTGCCCCGATAAAGGCGCTCTACAGCCAAAGCACGCGATTGACAGTAATGAACAGCTGTATGGACAGGATAGAGGAAGTGTTTGGGGAAGCGGAACTTGCGAACAACGGCACGAAGAAGCTTCCCGAAGCCGGCGAAACCGAGATCGAGTTTGAGAATGTGAGCTTTGCTTATGATAAAAAAGAGGTGCTTCATAATATCAGCTTCGAGCTTAAAAAGAACCGTATGCTTGCGCTTGTCGGGCCTTCGGGCGGAGGCAAGTCAACCATTGCAAATCTTGTCGCGCGTTTCTGGGACGTCAAATCCGGCAGTGTTAAGATAAGAGGCGTGGATATCCGCGATATACCGCTGTCCGAACTTATGGACAATATCAGCATGGTGTTTCAGCGCGTCTATCTGTTTCAGGATACAATCTACAATAACATCATAATGGGAAAGCCGGATGCCACCGAGGAAGAAGTTTATGCTGCGGCAAAAAAGGCTCGCTGCTATGACTTTATAACCGCGCTGCCGGAAGGCTTCCAAACCGTTGTCGGCGAGGGCGGCGCAAGCCTTTCCGGCGGCGAAAAACAGCGCATCTCCATCGCAAGATGTATACTCAAGGATGCTCCCATAGTCATTCTCGATGAAGCGACGGCAAGCGTTGATGCGGATAACGAGGTCTATATCCAGCAGGCTATAAGCGAGCTTTGCAGCGGTAAAACGCTTATAGTTATTGCCCACAGACTCGGCACCATACGCAATGCCAACAGTATTCTCGTTATTAAAAACGGCGCTGTCGCCGAATCCGGTGCGCATGACGAGCTGATGAGCCGCAAAGGTATCTATTATGACTTTGTGTTGAAACGGAAGAACACGGTCGGATGGAACGCCGGTCGCGCGGCAAAATAGCTTCGATACGGTAATGTATGTCCATACGCTGCTGCAAATAACGGAGCGAGTTTTCCCGCTCCGTTATTTGCAGCTATTTACAATCAGGCGCATTGGCTCTCAGATACCGATGAGCAAGATTCTTTTTGTATAGTATTTCTCCTTGTGTGTTTGTTTTTTACGGTTATTCCTAAACGCGATTTCGATATCGCCGCAGATTCATCGGTTAAAATCCATTCGCACGATCCGCATCTTCATAAAGCCGTCGCCGAGCTTACCGAGTAGGCGGAAAAGTCCGGGAACCGAAGGATCGCGAAGGTCGTTATAGCCGAGCATATAGCCGCGCTCGGTTATCCTCGTATTTTTCACCCACGGGGCGATGTCCTTTTCAACGCTTTCAACGCTGAAATAGTCCTCGATCGAGGTGACACCTGCGGTCTTCACCCAAGTTTTCAGCATCATCTTCACAGCGCGTTTGTTCGCCGCATCAAAGCACAGCCTTCCGCCGGGGAAACGCTCGCTCATGGCGGCAAAGAGTTTCCGCACCTGCTCCTTTTTGAAGTAATAGAAAACTCCCGCAGCGATCAAGCACACGCCGTTTTCCTCGTTTATCTTGGAAAACCAATCAAAATCGTTGAGATCGCCGCCAATATTTTTTATCCTGTCCGTCTCCGGAAGAAGCTCGTTTCGCACCGCAATAACGTCCGGCAGGTCGATATTATAGATGCGGCAAAGCCCGTTATCGCAGTTTTCCATTGTTTGATCGAGTCCGCAACCGAGATTCACAAGCGCAGCGTTTGGGTGAGACTTGAGATAATCCTTCGTTTCGATCATAAGATCGCCCTCCCGCATAGCAACCTCAAGCGCACCGAAGCGATAGAATGTGCTCCTGCTCTTTCGCTCAAACTCCGAAAAATCATAGTCTATGCGGTTAATAAGCTCGACCGCCTTTTCATCCCGAAAAACGCTCGAATACAGCTCGGTGCAGAGCTTTCTTCCGAAAAGCGGTATCAGCAGCGTTTCCTGAACGGAGTTCTTTTCGTTACGGTACTTTTTCATAGTTCCTCCTCCCTTAAACATCACACGCTCCACTTCGCGCTCGCAGCCTGGAGCTCCGCCATTCGGCTGAAGATGCCGTTCTTCTTTTCGCGAAGCAGCCTTGAAAGCTCGTCAAGAGCCGTTCTCGGATCATCTATCAGATGTATCACATTCGCCGCGATCACTGCATCGAAGCTTTCATCATCAAAATCAAGCTTGGTAATGTCCGCAAAGCATACCTTTGCATTATCAAATCTCCCGAGCCGCCTTTTCGCCCGCTTGAGCATGCCTTCGGAATAATCCGTGGCAGTAAGCTCGCGGCATTTAGGTGCAGCGGCGGCGCTTATCATACCCGTTCCGCAGGCGCATTCAAGCACAGAATCGCCCCCTCCAATCAACTCTGAAACAGCGGCGCAAAGCCTTTTGTTGACCTTGCCATTATAAATATAGCCGAACAGATCGTAAAAAATCGCTGCTCTGTCCCAGAACATAGAATCAGCCTCCCGGTTCAAAATCAACGCAATAGTTAGCCTTTGCTAACCATTGTATCACTACGAGCACGAAATTGCAATAGCAGCAGCAACTATTTATAATGATATTAAAGAAAAGCCGCAAATCCTTTTGACTTGCAGCTTTTGGAGTTCCAGTATCAGCTTGCCCACTTGCCACATAGTTTCTCCATGGCACTGGATGCCGGTGCTCTTTCGGATTCTTATCGGTTGATTACATCAAAGAACGCTTTGAAATGAATAGAGTACCGAGCCGTTTTCAGTCCGTTTCCGTTATGCCAACACTATTTCTTTTATAACGATCTCCTCGGCTCGTGCCTTACAGGAGTTCATCGTTTGCACCCAACCGAGCTGATCGCGGGCTTTAAGCTCCTCGGTAACGCCTTCGGCTTTTGCAAGTTGGGCTGTGATAAGCTCAATCTGCTCTAACGCTTGTCGGTTGATATTCCGCAGATGGTCGTTGAGTTCAAGCTTCATGCACAGAAGCGAATAATATGCCTTGCGATGCTCCTTGAGATAACGCAAGCGCATTCTCCCAAATCGGCCAATATCCTCGGATGATTGATTTGGCAGCGTTAGGTCGGGATACAGCCGTCCGTCCCTCTCGGTGTAGGTGATGGTGAAGTTTTCGTTTGCTTTAATCATAGTAGTATTCTCCGTTTCTCGGCTGTGCCGTTTCTGCCATGATAATAGCAGAGCAATGGGAATATGTCGAATGTGCGAAACGCAAGTTCCAATTCTTTTGAAAAAAGAAATGAGATAAGCATTTTTGCCTATCTCAAATCTTTTTGCCTTTGCTGTGCGCCAACTGAAATTGTTTACTTCCTTATCAGTAGGCGCTCTGCGGCCCCTTTTCCTATATTTTGCTTCTTCTCTTGCATTTTTAGCACTTCTGTATTATAATATCGCACGAAAAACAGAATACTTCCGCTGGGCGCGCGTTTCATTCGGAAAACGCTGAGATAGAGCCTTTGAACCTGTTGGGGTAATGCCTGCGTAGGGAAGCGGTACGGAAATTCATGCAGTATTATGCCTCCGCACCGTTTGCGGGGGATTTTGTTTTGTGGAGAAAAAATGTTTAAACCAAACCGTGCATCCATCGCAAGGCTTCTCGCCTTCGCCCTCGCGCTCTTTGCGCTCGTTTCGCTGACGGGCTTCCTTCGCCCCGTTTCAAGCGCACTCGCAGAAGCCGAACCAACCGCAGCAGTCGATGAAAAGCCCGAAGCGGGCGACAGCGCAGATGCGGGGGACACCGTGACCACCGGCGCTTCCGAGGATGAGGATGAGGAAGAAGAGGAAACGGATAAAAACAGCATAATCCTCTCCGTTATCGGCGGCGTTATCGCAGCGGGCTTCGTTGCGCTGATCGCCTTCACCCATTTCGGCAAAAAGGGCATCGCAAATAAGCGCATCACCCCGACCCTGCTCACCGAAAGCGCGCTCATGGTCGCCGTTGCAACCGTTTGCAGTCTTATAAAGATCGACCTGCCCTATGGCGGCGGTGTAACCATCGTAAGCATGCTTCCGCTCGTTATCATCAGCCACCGCCACGGCTGGCGCTGGGGCATCACCACCGCATTTGTTTACAGCATCATCCAGCTCATCTTCGGTCTTGATAATGTCGGCTATGCTTCGAGCACCGCGATGGCCTTCGGCGTTATCTTCCTCGATTACATTGTGGCCTACACCGTGATCGGTCTTGCAGGCGCATTCGGCAAGGGCAGAAAGGGCGTTGCCATCGGCATAATCGTAACCTTCTTCATTCGCTTCCTCTGCCATTTCGTCACCGGTGTTTGGATCTGGAAGGAGTGGATGCCCGAAACCTTCTTCGGCTTGACCATGACCTCGCCCGCGCTCTACTCCGCGCTCTACAACGGTTGGTATATGCTCGCCGAACTCGTAATAACGCTCGTTGTGGCTATGCTCGTGTTCAAACCCCTCGAGGGCTATTTCGAGAATAAATCGGAGCGCTGAATTATTCAATAGAATTAAAACGGCACAACAACAATCCCCCGGCTTGCCGGGGGATCGTTATTATCATGCTATACTGTTTTCAGGCAATACGGCTCAGTCTTCCATGTGTGCCTTATAGTAGTTCATAAGGTTACCCTCAAGGAGGATCTCCTTCTCGTCCTGAGTGAGGCCCTTGATGTAGAGGGTGATATCCTTAACGCCTGCTTTGGTGATGACCTTTGCGGGGATCTCCTCGATGCCCTTTTCGACAGCCTCGCGGACGCCGGGAACGAATACGAAATCGCCGCAGTCATAGTTGAACTCGGTGCCTTCCGCGATGGTGAAGGGAAGGATACCCCAGTTGATGCAGTTGGAGCGATAGCGCTTGGTGGCGTACTCGTAGCAGATGTTTGCAAAGCCGCCGAGAACGCGCTGGCAGCTCGCCGCCTGCTCGCGTGCGGAGCCGTCGCCGGGCTTGTTTGCAAATACGCAGGAGCCGAAGCCGGTGGTGTTGATAAGCTCATCGGCGTTGCCGACCTTGGAGAGAGCATCCATGATGCGCTCGGGCTTCTTGCCTGCGCGGCGCTCGAAGTCCATAGCCATGACCTGCTTAGAGCGGCCAACGTACTCGGGAACGCGGCGGGAGAGCGCGAACTCCGCAAGGCGGAGGGGGTTGGAGCGGTAGCTGGAGGTCTCGCCGGAGGGGATAAGCTCGTCGGTGGTGGTTACGGGGTCATGGATGACCGCATCCAGCTCGAACAGAGCGTTCTCGGTGAGGGGGAACATCTCGGGCCAATCGGTGATGTTGGGACCGAGCTTGAGCTCAACGGTGGGATCGGGCTTGCCGAAGCCGTTGTAGACGCGCCTGTCGTAAACGCTCTTATCGAAATGATACTCAACATGGGTATCGTCGTAATCGATATCGGTCGCCGCGGTGATAACGCCGTGGTTGCGAGCTGTGGCCGCGATGGAGCGGGAGTCCATAAGGCATACGAAGCTGATCTGGCCTTCGCCGGGCTTGCTGCCCTCGCGGTTCGGGAAGTTGCGGGTGGTGTGGCGGAGGGAGAGGCCGTTGTTCGCGGGAACGTCGCCTGCGCCGAAGCACGGACCGCAGAAGCTCTGCTTGATGATCGCGCCGCTCTCGAGGAGCTTTTCGGTTGCGCCGATGCGGGTCAGCTCAAGGCTGGTGGGAACGCTGGTGGGGTATACGGAGAGGCCAAAATAGCCGTCGCCGACGTCGTGGCCGTCCATAATGTTGGCGGCTTCAACGATGTTGTCGAACAGACCGCCGGAGCAGCCCGCGATAACGCCCTGATCCGCAATGACCTTGCCATCGACGATCTTATCGAGCAGATTTACGCTGACCTTCTTGAACTTCGCCTCGGCCTCGGCCTGAACGCCCTTGAGGATCTCCTCGGCATTGGCGACGAACTCCTTGATGGTGTATGCATTGGAGGGATGGAACGGAAGCGCGATCATGCTCTCGACCTTGTCGAGCTCGATGGTGATCATGCTGTCGTAGTATGCAACGCCGTTGGGAGCAAGCTTCTTGAAGCCCTCGGGACGGCCGTAGGTCTTGTAGTAGTTTTCGATCTCCGCATCGGTCTCCCAGATGGAGCTGAGGCAGGTGGTCTCGGTGGTCATAACGTCGATGCCGTTGCGGAAGTCCGCGGGAAGCTCGGCAACGCCGGGGCCGACGAACTCGAGAACCTTGTTCTTAACAAAGCCGCTCTCGAAGGTGGCCTTAACGAGCGCGATCGCAACGTCGTGCGGGCCAACGCCGTGACGGGGCTTGCCGGTCAGGTAAACGAGCACGACTTCGGGCGCGTTTACGTCGTAGGTATTCTTGAGGAGCTGCTTAACAAGCTCGGGGCCGCCTTCTCCAACGCCCATGGTGCCGAGCGCGCCGTAGCGGGTGTGGCTGTCCGATCCGAGGATCATATTGCCGCACATGGTCATCGCTTCGCGGGCATAGCTGTGGATAACGCTCTGGTTTACGGGAACGTAGATTCCGCCATACCTCTTAGCGGCGGAAAGACCGAACACATGGTCGTCCTCATTGATGGTGCCGCCGACGGCGCAGAGGCTGTTGTGGCAGTTGGTCATCGCATAGGGGATCGGGAACTGCTTGAGACCGGAGGCTCTCGCGGTCTGGATGATGCCAACGTAGGTGATGTCGTGGCTCATCAGGCAGTCGAAGCGGATGCGCATCTTCTTCGGATCGTCCGAAACGTCGTGTGCGCGCATGATCTGATAGGCGATGGTGTTTTCGCGGCCCTGCTCGGGGGTGATCCCGGCAACGGCATCGAAGGTGGGCTTGCCATCTACGAGGTAGACGCCCTTGGAATGAAGCTGGATCATGTTTAAACTCCTTTGATGCGTTTTAAACGGTGTTTTGGGGGCAGCTTCTGCCCCACTTCCAAATATACTACACCAATTTATGCCGTTTTTCAAGCGAATTTTGACTAAAATGCGCATATATAATGTTTTATATCGAATGCTGCAGCGGCTTTTTCTGATTAAACGATGCTATAACTTAAACCGCGCCTCGGGAGAGTTCCCAAAGCGCGGTTCTCTGTATTGAATTTGTCCTTTATGACGGATCGGTCAGCGCGCCGATAAACAGCGGCAAACGAGTCTGCGTGTCGATTATCGCGAACATGAACGGGCGGTCAAGGGTTATGCGCACGGGCGCTTCGACTATCTCAGCGCTTGCGGGCGCGGGCATAACGCTCGTTACTGCACCCGCCCTGGTGCCCTGCTCGCCGACCTCGATATAGGTCTTATGCAGCACGTTGTCGATGGCGATATTTCCGTAAACGCTCTCGCCGAGACCGGAGAAGTCGGCAAGCTTTGCGTCAAAAGCGGTCTCCATGCCCATCGCCTTGAGCGCATCAACGAGGGAGACTTCATACTCGAAGCCGAACTTCGGCATCTTCGCATAGACCGTGCGCTCCCGCGCGTTATCGATGATATGCAGCAGTTTTTCGCCGTTCAAGCCGTCGATGAAGTCATAGATATCCACTCCCTCGTTCGGAAGCAGCGCCATAAACGCGAATCTTCCGCCCTTGTAGGGCTTGATAAAGCCCTGCGCATCCGAAAATTGGATGTATGATTTTTCCTCGGAGAACATGAACTTGACATTTCGCTTCCGGCCTCCATAAGCGGTGAATTCGCCCTTGCTGATCTGATCCTCCTTGGTGTATTTCGTCCTCCACTCCGCATCGAAGGTCAGCGCGTTTATGATCTGCATAACCGCGAGCGGGTCGAGCTCATCGATGATGCCGTCGATCATGCCGTCCGTTTTTTCCTTCACCCAGTTGTTTATCTCGTTGACCGTGGCTTTATTGAACGGAGCGGCGTAGATATCCGCGCCGAAGATATCGGCGTTCGTCTGCAAGAATTCCTTGTTGGGAGTGAAGGCCTGCGGCGCATCCGGGCTTGCCTTGCGCGCATCCGCGTTTTCCCTGAACCAGATCGAATTTGCAATCTCGATCTTTGCGGACTCTTCGTTCACGATCTGTTCGAGATACGCCGCCAGATAAGCGTTCAGCTCATCGCCCTCCAATCCGCAAGAGAGGATCTTTCGCATTTCGGAGTGGGTTTCGCCTCTTGCGCCGTTCGCGGTCATGGCGAGCGCAGTCAGCACCGAAAGCGGCGAAACGAGCGAGTTTTCGCCCTTTTTAAGCCCGTTTTTGAAGATATTGACCATGAATGCCGCATGTGCCCTCGTGAAGGTCTCATCGGGCTGCTTGATCTCGACCTCGTCCTTCGCGCTCGGAACGGCGCTCGGCCTTCTAAAGCTTGCGGTCGGGTTTTTCGCTCCGCCTTTGCAGCCGAAAGCGGCAAGCATAATGGCGCAGAGCAGAAGCGCGATGATCCTCTTTGTATTGTTGAAAACTGTTCTTTTCATTTTCATTATGAACCTTCCTTTCGGCAATTGATTTATCGATCAATATCCGTCAGTGCGCCGATAAACAGCGGGATATTCGTTTCGGTATCGATTATCATGAATACAAACGGGCGGTCGAGGGTAACTACTCGCTCCGAGAAAGCGGCGCCGTCGGTGAGAAATTCCACGGCGGTGGCGGTTCCCGCCCTCGTGCCCTGCTCCGTGACCTCGATCTTTGCGCCGTGATGCACCTCGCCGATATAGGTGTTGCCATCCACCGAACCCGCTCCGATGAGGTTTGAAAAATCGGCATTGATGTGATCGAAGGGAAGCTCCATGCCCATGGCCTTGAGCGCATCCTTCAGCTTTATATTGTTTTCAATGGAAAACTTCGGCATGGCTGCGATAACTTGGGTGTACTCCGCTCCGTTCAGAATGCCGCTCAACCTTTCGCCGCTCAAGCTTTCGATATAGTCGAAAACGTTCACGCCTTCCTTGGGGAGCAGCGCCGCGAAGGCAAAGCGCTCGTCCGAGTATGGCTTGATGAAGCCGACGGCGTTTTCGTCCTCAAGATAGCGGCTCTCGACCGAGTTCATCATGGTTACGCGGCGCTTTTTGCCGTTTATTGCGTTGAAGCTTCCGCTTCCGATCTCGTTTGTTTTATACTTATTCTGCCATTCTGCCTCGAAAAACAGCGCGTTTATAACGAAAAGTGAGGCGTTATAGGAGATCTTGTCGATGAGCCTATCCACCATGCCGCGCGTTTTTTCGCCCACCCATGCGTTTATCTTGTCCGCCGTGCCTTGATCGAAGGGCGCGGTGAATACGTCCGCTCCGTAGTTATCGATGCATTTCTGCAAGAACGCCTCCTCAACGAGCTTTGCGAGATTATCCCTGATCCAAACGGAATTCGCAAACTCAAGCTCGCTCTTTTCGCTTTCGGCGAGCTTTTTTGCATATTGCGCGAGGTATTCGTTCAGCTCGGCTATCTCGATTCCACCGAGCACCCTCTCCATCTCTTCAAGCGTTTCCGCATTCGCGCCGTTTGCGCTCATAGCAAGCGCAAGCATAACGGAGAGCGGCGAAACGAGCGAGTTTTCGCCCTTGTTGAGTGCGCTTTTGAAAAGGTTTACCGCAAAATCGGTCTGTGCGGTGATGAAAGCTTCGTCCGCGGATTTTCCCGCAACATCATTCGCCTTGAGCTTGGCGGTGAGGCGGCCTGTTTCGCTGCCAGAATAGGTCGGAGGAGTACTGACCGGCGGCAAGGGCAGCTTCGGCGTGCAGCCGACTGCGGCAAGCATCAGAGCGGAAAGCATGAAAGCGACAATTCGTTTCATATTCTCTTTGATAACGGTTTTCATAACAGTTTGCCTCCGCAGATCAACCGATATCCGTCAGTGCGCCGATAAACAGCGGGATATTGGTTTCGGTGTCGATTATCATGAAAACGAACGGGCGGTCGAGGGTAACGGTTTTGATCCTGTCCTCTCCGGGGAATGCCGCGCCCGCGTTCATCTCAACGAGCGTTGCCGCGCCCGCCTTCGTGCCCTGCTCGCCGACCTCGATATGGGTTTTATGGATCACGCGGTTTATGACCACATCGCCCTTTTTGCAGTCGAACATTTCCGTAAATTCGGCGCTTTCGGGATCGAACGCGCCTGCCATGCCCATGGCCGAGAGCGCATCGTTCAAGCCCGCGCTGAAATCGAAGGCGAACTTGGGAAGAGCGGCGTTCACTATGTAGCCCTCGCCTGCGTTTTTAAGGGTGTTTGCAAGCTTTTCGCCGTTCAAACTCGCTATGTAATCATCGATATCCACGCCCTCATTCGGAAGCAGCGCGGCGAAGGCGTAGGAGCCGAGATAGGGCTTGATAAAGCCTGTGGCAAGCTCATCCTCAAGGTAGGTATGCTCCGTGGAGTGCATAAACTCCGCCTTCCGCTTTTCGCCGCCGTATGCGGTGAACTCGCCCTCGGTAACGTCGACGTCGAAATACTTTTTGACCCACTCCGCCTCAAAAAGCAGGGTGTTCACAAGATACATCACGGCATCGGGGCTCATTTCATCGAGTATCTTCTCGATCATGCCGTCCGTGCCTTCCTTGACCCATGCGTTTATCGCATCGAGCGTGCTTTCATTGAAATCGGCACGGAAGATATCCGCTTTATAATAGTCTGCATTCTTCTGAAGGAAATCCTCGCGCACGGCAAACGGCGCGTTATTGTTCGTCCAGATCGAATTTGCGGCAAGAAGCTTTGCCCACTCGGACGAATTCAGGCGATTCATATAGGAATGGAGATACTCGTTCAGCTCGTCTATCTCGATGCCGCCAAGCGCCTTTTCCATGCCGGAAAGGGTCTCCCCCTCTGCGCCGTTTGCGGTCATCGCAAGCGCAAGCATAACGGAGAGCGGCGAAACGAGCGAGTTTTCGCCCTTTTTGAGCGAGTTTTGGAACAGGCGCACCGCAAAATCCGTCTGCGCGTTGATGAAAGCATCGTCTGCGGCCTTTCCCGCAACGCTGTTCGCCTTAACTCCCGCGGAAAGCTTCACCACTCCTTCGCCATTATTCTTGGGCGTGGTCGAAACGGGCGCATCGGTATTGGTTTTCCCCTGCTGCTCGGTCTTCTTCGGAGTGCAGGCAGACACAAGTGCCGCCATCGCAAGTATCAGCGCCAGAAGGAGCGCGCCTCTTCTTGAAAGACCTGCTTTGACTTGTTTTTTGAACATAGTTTTTTTCCTCTCTTTCACAATTCTGTAAAACAGTTTTTTTATAATGCCGTTTTTTTAACTGTCGTCATCTACATGGCGGCGTGTGCTTTTCAAACAGCGCGTAAACGATGCTGTTGAATCTTTCAAGGCTCGCCTCGTCGGCGGTATATAGGGTGGAGCCGATGAATATGCTGCCGCCGTATGATACCCGAATGCTGCGCCCGGCATTCTTTAGTTCAAGGTCGTACTCGGCCTTTGCAATTGGCACCTCGGTTTCGCGCGTGCCTGCATCATCGAGCAGCTCGTACAACGCCGCTGTGAGAAGGGCAACGTCCTCCGCGTCCTCGATCCGGCAGCTATACAGCCGTCCGTCGCCCGCAACAATAAGGCTTGCTTTTTCGGGAATGATCTCGCCGCGTTTGACCGTGAAATACGCCTCGGC
>Ga0256404_1001118_pt1 | contig 67112 bp, 64 predicted proteins | sample RumenRJG_01DNA_FD_185990 | JGI IMG/M metagenome (GOLD analysis project Ga0256404, IMG submission 185990) | Bovine rumen microbial communities from Lethbridge, Alberta, Canada - RJG_01 | ecosystem: Host-associated > Mammals > Digestive system > Stomach > Rumen | place: Canada: Alberta | collected... | reverse complement strand
AAAAACGGTGTTCTGCGCAATGTCACGCAGAACACCACCTCCTCCGCCGCGGACGGCGGCTTCCGCTTCCTCTCGCTCTATCCGACCGACATCGACGGCAGCGGCGTGATCGAGATCCCCGAGCCGATCCCCTTCCCGCCGCTCGATGAGGAGAGCGAGACCTACTACCGCATCCTCTGGCGCGATTACGACAGCGCGGGAAAGAGTGAGGTCGTGTGCCGCACCTTCCACAACGCCGCCGACGGCTGGAGCCTGCTCCTGCCGGAGACGTGGGACGAGCAGGTGTCGCTCCTGCGCGCCGGAACGCCCGATGAAAACGCGGTCCTTTTCTTCTGCCGCAGCAGCGACGGACAGCTGCAGCCGTTTCTGGAGATCTGCGCCCTCACGGGCAGCGCCCGCGAGGAGCACGCCCGGCGCGGCGACCGCTTTGTGCTCGCCCGACAGGTCGAGACCGTTTACACCGCCGAGCTCCTGCCCTGCGACGACTGGGACGGCGCGGTCGACGAGGAGACCGTGAAGAAGAGCTTCAGCCTGATCGTCGCCGAGTGGACGACGGGCGAAAACTGAGAAAGGAACCGAGATACGATGAAAAAAGTGTTGGTCCTGGAGGATGAGTCCAGCATCCGCAGCTTTATCGTCATCAATCTGATCCGCGCCGGCTACGAGGTCGTGGAGGCCGAGACGGGCGAGGAGGCGCTGGAAAAGCTCAGCGAGAATCCCGATGTGCGCGTCACGCTGCTCGACATCATGCTGCCGGGCATCGACGGCTTTGAGGTCTGCCGCCGCGTGCGCGCGGCCTACCCGCACATCGGCATCATCATGCTCACCGCCCGCTCGCAGGAGATGGACAAGGTCACGGGCCTGATGACCGGCGCGGACGACTATGTCACCAAGCCCTTTTCGCCCGCCGAGCTGACCGCGCGCGTGGACGCGCTGCTGCGCCGCGCGGGCGATGCGCCGCTCGTCAGCGCTGCGGTCGGAGAGATCTCCCAGCCGCCGTTTCTGCTGAACATGACCGACCGCGTGGTGGAGAAAAACGGCAAGCGTCTCAAGCTCACGCAGCTCGAATATCAGATCATGAAGATCTTCATGGAGAACCCCGGCAAGGCGCTCACCCGCGAGGAGATCCTCGACACGGTCTGGGGCCGCGGCTACTTCGGCGAGGTGAAGATCGTGGACGTCAACATCCGCCGCCTGCGGCTGAAGATCGAGGACGACGCGCAGGAGCCGCGCTACATCGCCACCGTCTGGGGCACGGGCTACAAGTGGAGCACGGACTGAGCAGGCAGAAAAGATTTGAAGCAGAAAGGAAGTGACCGCCATGTCCGCAAAGCGCGGCTTGCGCATCCGCGGCCTGCGCCAGCGCTGGCTCGTGAATGCCGTGCTGCCCATCGTTCTGGTGGTCATCGCCATCGTCACGGTCTACACCCTCGGCGTGCGCCGGACCTACTACAGCGCCATGCGCTCGGGCCTTGAGACCCGCGCCCGCGTCGCCGCCGACAATTTTTCGAGCTACGGCCTCAAAAGCTACAGCGAGTATTTCCGCTACGCCTCCATCACGGCGGAGACCTTTGAGGAAAAGGACCGGCTTGAGCTTCAGTTCATCAACGTCAACGGTCGCGTGCAGGTGTCGAGCTACGGCCTGACCGCCGGCACGCAGCCGGGAACGAGCGATGTGACCGAGGCCGTCGCCACCGGAAAGCCGGCGAGCTTTGAGGGCCTTGACCCGCAGACGGGGGAGAGGATCCTCTCCGTCTCCGCGCCGCTCCGGTTCAACGGCCGCGTGATCGGCGTGCTGCGCTACGTCACCGCGCTGCACGAGGCGGACCGCAGCGTGCTCGTCAGCATGGCGGTCGCCATCGGCGTTGCGCTGCTGTGCGTGGGCCTTGCCATCTTCTCCAACGCCATCTTCATCAACAACGTCGTCGAGCCGGTCGCCGTCGTGTCCGACGCCGCGCGGCGCATCTCCGCCGGCAGCTACGGCATCCTGATCGACAACCACTACCGCGACGAGCTCGGCGAGCTGGTGGACAACATCAACGATATGTCGCTCAAGATCTCGCAGTCCGAGAAGATCCAGCAGGAGTTCGTCTCTTCCGTCTCGCATGAGCTGCGCACGCCGCTCACCGCCATCAACGGCTGGGCGGAAACGCTCGCCGCCGATCCCGGCGCGAATCCGGAGCAGACGCAGCGCGGCCTCAACATCATCGTCAAGGAGTCCCGCCGTCTGACCACCATGGTCGAGGAGCTGCTGGACTTCACCCGGATGCAGGACGGGCGCTTCACACTGCGCGTGGAGGAGACCGACCTGCTCGCCGAGCTGGAGGACGCCATCTTCACCTACCGCGAGATCTTCAGCCGGGAGGGCATCGAGCTGCGCTACGAGTGCGCGGACGACCTGCCTCCCATCATCGCCGACGGCGAACGCATGAAGCAGGTCTTCTGCAACGTACTCGACAACGCCGCCAAGCATGGCGGCAGCGGCAAGCGCATTGACGTGTCCGTGGCGGCCGAGAACGGCAGCATGGTCATCCGTGTGCGCGACTTCGGCCCCGGCATCCCGGTCGAGGAGCTGCCCTACGTCAAGCAGAAATTCTACAAGGGCTCGTCCAAGGCGCGCGGCAGCGGCATCGGCCTCGCCGTGTGCGACGAGATCATGCGTCTGCACAACGGCACGTTCGACATTGCCAACGCCCCGGGCGGCGGCACGGTCGTGACCATGACGCTTCCTATGGAAAATAAATTTTAGAACAGCTGTTGCAATTTTTCGAAAAGTATGATACCATCATTGCAAGGAGAAACCCACATGGCAGAGCAAAACCAGACAAAACCCAAATTCCGTACCTCCATCGGCGGTCAGGCGCTCATTGAGGGTATCCTCATGCGCGGACCGGAAAAGCAGGCTATCGTCGTCCACTCCAAGGAGGGGCTGGTCGAGAAGGTCGAGGAGCTGAAGCTCATCCGCGACCGCTATCCCATTCTCGGCCTGCCCGTGCTCCGCGGCGCTGTGACCTTTGTGGACTCCATGGTCCGCGGCGTGAAGGCGCTGATGTACTCGGCGGACTTCTTCCCCGAGGAGGAGGGCGAGCCGTCGAAGCTCGATCTGTGGCTGGAGAAGAAGCTCGGCAGCGAAAAGCTGCAAAAGCTCGTTGTGGCGCTGGCGGTCGTGCTGTCGCTGGGCCTGACCATCGGCCTTTTTATGATCCTGCCGACCTTCCTCGCGGGCCTGCTCGGGCGCTTCATCCCGAACGTGGTCATACACAACCTGGTCGAGTCCGTCATCAAGCTGCTGATCTTCTTCGGCTACCTGCTCCTGTGCTCGAAGCAGAAGGACATTCAGCGCGTGTTCCAGTACCATGGCGCGGAGCATAAGACCATCTTTTGCTACGAGGCGGGCCTGCCGCTGACGGTGGAGAACTGCCGCATCCAGCCGCGCCACCATCCGCGCTGCGGCACGAGCTTTCTGTTCGTGGTGGTCGTGGTGTCCATCCTCGTTTCGAGCGTGGTGTTCAGCTTCGTCGACTGGCGCAATGTCTGGGTGCGCATTGGATTGCACCTGCTGCTGCTCGTGCCGGTCGTGGGCGTGACCTATGAATTCAACCGCTACGTCGGCGGACACGACAATCCCGTGACGAACGCGCTGGCAAAGCCCGGCCTCTGGCTGCAGAACTTCACCACCAACGAGCCGGACGACAGTATGCTCGAGGTCGCCATCCGCGCGATGGAGCTGGTCATTCCCGAGCAGAAGGGCAAGGACGAGTGGTAAATGGCGATCAAGTACAACGACCTCTATATGGACCTGCGCAGGCGCCTGCGCGAGGCGGGCGCGGAGGACGCGACGCAGGCGGCGCGCGAGCTGGTCTGCACCGCGTCGGGCAAAACGAAAAATGAGCTTCTGCGCGACGGGCTGCTCTACGCCTCGCCCGAGGTCGAGCGTGCGGCGTATTCCCTGTGCGCGCGGCACCTTGCGGGCGAGCCGGTGGCCTATCTTATCGGCGAGTGGGAATTTTACGGTCTGGGGCTGGATATTTCACCCGCCGTGCTCATCCCGCGCCCCGACACCGAGGTGCTGGTGCAGACGGTCGTCCACGAGCTGGACTCCGGCGCGGACTGCCGCGTGCTCGACCTGTGCGCGGGCAGCGGCTGCATCGGCCTCGCCGTGGCAAGCCAAGTGCTGCGCAGCCGTGTGCTGCTCGGCGAGTGGGACGAGGAGGCGCTCAAGATCTGCCGCCAGAACATCCGGCGCAACCAGCTCTCGGCCCGCGTGACGAGCCTGCGCATGGACGCGCGCGAGAAGCCCTCGCGCCAGCTCGGCGAGTTCGACTGCATCGTTTCCAACCCGCCCTATATCCCCACGGCGGACATTGAAACGCTCGATCCCTCCGTGCGCGACCACGAGCCGCACCTCGCGCTTGACGGCGGCGCGGACGGACTGGATTTCTACCGCGTCATCGCGGATAAATGGCGCGACGCTCTCTTGCCGAACGGACTCATGGCCTTCGAGGTCGGCATCGGGCAGGCGGACGAGGTGCTGCGCATCATGCGCGCGAACGGCTTCGGCGACATCCAGATCGTCAAGGACCTGCACGGTATCCCCCGCGTGGTCTACGGACGGCTTTGCAAAGAGATCTGACAAAAAATTTTAAGATACAGAAGCAGAAACAGGAGGATGAACCAATGGCAGCAGAGAAAGTGACTAAGGCGGCGCCCACCGCGCCCAACGCCGACAAGAAGCGCGCCATCGAAACGGCGATGGCACAGATCGAAAAGCTCTACGGCAAGGGCTCCATCATGCGCTGTGGCGACGAGCAGGCCGCGAACGTGGAGGCCATCTCCACCGGCTCGCTGGCGCTCGACCTCGCGCTCGGCATCGGCGGCCTTCCCAAGGGCCGCATCGTGGAGATCTACGGTCCCGAGTCCTCCGGTAAAACGACGCTCGCCCTGCACGTCCTCGCGCAGGCGCAGAAGGCGAGCGGCGAGGTCGCGTTCATCGACGCCGAGCACGCGCTCGACATCGGCTACGCCCGCGCCCTCGGCGTGAATGTGGAGGATATGCTCGTCTCCCAGCCGGATACCGGCGAGCAGGCGCTCGAGATCACCGAAGCGCTCGTGCGCTCCGGCGCGATCGACGTGATCGTGGTGGACTCCGTCGCCGCGCTCGTGCCGCGCGCGGAGATCGAGGGCGAGATGGGCGACAGCTTCGTCGGCCTGCACGCAAGGCTGATGTCGCAGGCGCTGCGCAAGCTCGCGGGCGCGATCAACAAGACCAACTGCATCGTCATCTTTATCAACCAGCTGCGCGAGAAGGTCGGCGTGATGTACGGCAACCCCGAGGTCACCACCGGCGGCCGCGCGCTGAAGTTCTACGCGAGCGTGCGCATCGACGTGCGCCGCATCGAAACGCTCAAGAACGGCAGCGAGATGATCGGCAACCGCACCCGCGCCAAGGTCGTGAAGAACAAGATGGCGCCCCCGTTCCGCGAGGCGGAGTTCGACATCATGTACGGCGAGGGCATCTCCATGCTCGGCGAGCTCATCGACCTCGGCGTGAAGCTCGACCTCGTGCAGAAGAGCGGCTCGTGGTACTCGATGGGCGAGACGCGCATCGGGCAGGGCCGCGATTCCGCCAAGCAGTACCTGCGCGACAATCCCGAGGTCGCCGAAAAGCTCGAGAGTGACATCCGCCGCGACTTCCACAAGCTCATGAGCAATCAGTCGAGAATCGCCGCCAAGGCGGCGGGCCGCGCCGTGGACGTCAGCGCCGACGATTTTGAGGGCTGATGAAGGTCGAGCGCATCGAACGGTCAAAGCATAAGCAGGAGCGCGTTCTCGTGTATCTGGAGGGGGGGAACCTCCTCCGGATCACCGAGAGCGAGCTTCTGCGTTTCGGCTTATATGTGGGGCTGGACATTTCGCCCGAGACTGTGGTACAATTACAAAAAAGCGGCGCGCGCAGCGAGACGCGCGTGCGCGCGGCCAATATGATCTCCGCCCGCCCGCTCTCCAAGCGCGAGCTGACGCGCCGTCTCGTGCAGAAGGGCGCCGAGGCGGATGACGCCGGCGCGGCGGCGGAATATCTCGAGGAGATCGGCGCGCTGGACGAGGCGGCATACGCCGCCATGCTCGTGCGCCATTACAGCGCACAGGGCTGCGGTCCCGCCCGCATCCGCGACGAGCTTTACCGCCGCGGCGTCCCCCGCGAGCTGTGGGACGAGGCGCTGGAAACGGCCCCCGATGCACAGGAGACCCTCGCGCGCGTCATCGCGTCGAAAACGAGGGGGAAGCCCCTGAACGAAAAGGACTATAAACGCTTGTCGGACGCTCTGCTGCGCCGCGGCTTTTCGTGGGGCGAGGTCAAGACTGCCCTGCGGACGGCGGGCGCGGCGTTGACGGACGCGGACGACGGGCTGTGACCGAAAACGATTTTTGCCGCCGGTGCGCGGCGGACGGGAAGAGGACTATGGCATACAAACTTCACTTTATTTCGCTCGGCTGCGCGAAAAATATGGTCAACTGCGAGCAGATGATGGCCCTGTGCCGCGATGCCGGCATGGAGCTTTGCCCGTCGCCCGAGGGCTGCGACGCTGCGGTGGTCAACACCTGCGGCTTCCTCTCGAGCGCGAATGAGGAGGCCATCGAGAACATTCTCGCCATGGCGGAGCTGAAAAAGGCCGGCAAGCTCAAGAAAATTCTGGTCACCGGCTGCATGACGCAGCGCTATCAGGGTGAGGTGGCAAAGGAGCTTCCCGAGGTGGACGGCATTCTCGGCACCGGCAGCTACAAGGACATTGTGGACGCGGTCGAGACCGTCATGGCGGGCGGCACCGTCAGCCGCTTCGACGACATCAACGCGCCGGTCGACGAGTTCGGCCGCGTGCTCACCACGCCGGGGCACTACGCCTTTCTGCGCATCGCGGAGGGCTGCGACAACTGGTGCGCCTTCTGCATCATCCCCAAGCTGCGCGGCAAATACCGCTCCCGCACGATGGAGCATGTTCTCGCCGAGGCAAGGCAGCTCGCCGATTCCGGCGTCAAGGAGCTCATCGTCATCGCGCAGGACATCACGCGCTACGGCATGGACTGGGACGGCAAGCCCCATCTGGCCGACCTTTTAGAGGAGCTTTGCAAGCTCGACTTCCATTGGATCCGCCTGCACTACCTCTATCCCGAGTGGATTGACGACCGCCTGATCGACGTGATCGCCCGCGAGGACAAAATTCTGAAATACCTCGACATTCCGCTCCAGCACTGCAACGATAAGATCCTCAAGAAGATGAACCGCCGCGGCGACAAGAAATACCTCTGCGCCCTGCTCGATAAGCTCCGCGAGCGCATTCCCGGCCTCGTGCTGCGCACGTCCATCATCGCGGGCCTGCCCGGCGAGGGCGAGGAGGAGTTCGACGAGCTGTGCGATTTCCTGCGCGAGCAGAAGCTGCTGCGCGCGGGCGTGTTTCCCTATTCCCCCGAGGAGGGGACGCGCGCGGCGAAGATGGAGCGCGTCGACTCCGACGAGGCGGCCCGCCGCGCCGAGCGGATCGTGGACATTCAGAGCGAGATCATCGACGCGTGGAACGACGAACGCCAGGGCGACGTGATGGAGGTCCTCTGCGAGGGCTTCGACGGGCAATCCATGCTCTTTGTCGGCCGCAGCTATGCAGAGTCGCCGGACATCGACGGGCGCATCTATTTCTCCGCCCCGCGCGACGTCGCGGCGGGCGAGTTCGTGCCCGTGCGCATCACCGGCGCGATGGACGGCGAGCTGACCGGCGAGCTGGCCGAGGAATAAGACGCCGCGCGGACGCGGCAAAATAGCAAACCGGCGCGCGAGCGCCTTGAAAGGACTGTTCACAGATGACGACTGCCAATAAGCTCACCCTTGCGCGGGTGGCGCTCATCCCCGTATTTCTTGTGATCCTGTATCTGGATTTCCCCTATGCGCGCTGCGCCGCCTTCGGCGTGTTCGTGGTCGCGTGCCTCACGGATTTTGTGGACGGCTACATCGCCCGCCACTACAACCAGGTCACGAATTTCGGCAAGTTCATGGACCCGCTGGCGGATAAGGTGCTCGTCATGGCGGCCATGTGCTACCTCGTCGAGATCGGTCAGATGCCCGGCTGGTGTCTGGCCATCGTGCTGCTGCGCGAGTTCGCGGTCTCCGGAATGCGGCTCGTCGCCGTCGAGCAGGGCCGCGTGATCGCCGCGGCGTGGTCCGGCAAGGTCAAAACGGCCTCGACCATGGTCTGCCTCTGCGCGATGCTGCTCAACGTTTTCGGCGCATACGCGTGGTTCGATCCCCTGTGCAATGCCGTCATCGTGCTGACCACCGCCTATTCCGGCATTGAGTATTTCATCAAAAATGCCGACGTGTTCCGCGAGCCGGACTGAAGCCAAGTTAATTTTGCTCTGAAAAGGAGTTTCTGTATGTACCTCTATAATTCCGCCACCCACAAAAAGGAAGAGCTCAAGACCCATACCCCGAACCACGTCGAGATGTACACCTGCGGCCCGACCGTCTATCACTTTGCCCACATCGGCAATCTGCGCAGCTACATCATGGAGGATGTGCTGGAGAAGTATCTCCGCTTCGCAGACTACAGCGTCAACCGCGTCATGAACATCACCGACGTCGGCCACCTTACGAGCGACGCCGACGAGGGCGAGGACAAGATGCTCAAGGGCGCCAAGCGCGAGCACAAGTCCGTCATGGAGATCGCGCAGTTCTATACCGACGCCTTCTTTGCCGACTGCCAAAAGCTCCACATCAAGCGTCCCGACGTCGTGCAGCCCGCCACCGGCCTCATCGACGACTATATCAAGATCATCACCAGGCTGCTTGACACCGGCTACGCCTACCTCGCCGGCGGCAACGTCTACTTCGACACGAGCAAGCTGGACCGCTACTATATCTTCAACGACCACAACGAGGAGGACCTCGCCGTGGGCGTCCGCGAGGGCGTGGAGGAGGACACGAACAAGAAGAATAAGAACGACTTCGTCCTCTGGTTCACCAAGTCCAAGTTCGAGGATCAGGCGCTCAAGTGGGATTCCCCCTGGGGCGTCGGCTATCCCGGCTGGCACATCGAGTGCTCCGGCATCTCCATGAAGTACAACGGCGAATACCTCGACCTGCACTGCGGCGGCGTGGACAATGCCTTCCCGCACCACACGAACGAGATCGCCCAGTCCGAAAGCTACCTCGGACATCCTTGGTGCCCCCACTGGTGCCATGTTGCCCACCTCAATACAACGGACGGCAAAATGAGCAAGTCCAAGGGCGAATTTCTGACCGTTTCCCTGCTTGAGCAGAAGGGCTACGACCCGCTGGCCTACCGCTTCTTCTGCCTGCAGAGCCACTACCGCAAGAGCCTTGTGTTCACCTGGGAGAATCTGGATAATGCCGTGCTCGCCTACAACAAGCTCCTTGCGAAGATCGCCAACCTCAAGGACGAGGGCGGCGTGGACGAGGCCGTGCGCGCCGAGTACCGCGCGAAATTCTCCAAGGAGATGGACAACGACCTTAACACCGCCATGGGCGTCACCGTGCTCTACGATGTGCTCAAGGCCAAGACGAGCGGCGCGACCAAGCTCGCGATCATCGCCGACCTCGACGAGGTCCTGAGCCTTGACCTCATCGCCAAGGCCGCCGCGCTGCGCGAGAAGAACGCCGCGGCCGCCGCGCAGAGCGCGGGCGCGTTCACCGTCATCGCCGAGGACGGCACGCCGGACGAGGGCATCGAAAATCTGATCCGTCAGCGCGCCGACGCAAAAAAGGCGAAGAACTTCGCCGAGGCCGACCGCATCCGCGACGAGCTGAAGGCACGGGGCATCGAGGTGACCGATGTGCCGAACGGCGCGAAGTGGAAGCGCATCTGAAAAAAACAGGAGGGCATTGCCATGCGTAAGATTCTCGTCGTCATTGATATGCAGAACGACTTCATCGACGGCTCGCTCGGCACGAAGGAGGCGCAGCAGATCGTTCCGCGCGTCGTGGAGAAGATGAAGGAGTACGACCCGTGGAACATCTATCTCACACGCGACACGCATTACGAAAACTATCTCGACACGCAGGAGGGCCGCAACCTGCCCGTCGAGCACTGCATCGAGGGCACCCACGGCTGGCAGCTCAACGATGCGGTCGCCAAGGCCGCGGAGAAGGCGACCGTTATCGACAAGCCCACCTTCGGCTCCAACCGGCTCGCCGGTATTCTGATGACCGAGCGCGCGCAGGAGGCGCTGGAGATCGAGCTGGTCGGCCTCTGCACCGACATCTGCGTAGTGTCCAACGCGCTGCTGTTCAAGGCGGCGATGCCCGAAGCGCCCATCACCGTGGACGCGAGCTGCTGTGCCGGCGTCACGCCGGAGAGCCACCGCCACGCGCTCGAGACGATGAAGATGTGCCAGATCAAGGTCGTCAACGACTAAAGAAAAAAGGGAAGCGTCCCGCTTGCGGGACGCTTCCCTTTTTCAGCTCTCCATGTGCCTGCCGAGGAAGGAGGCGATGGTCTGCGCGAGCTTGTACTCCGTCTCGCCGACGTGGTTCTCACCCTCGTTCTCCACAAACAGCACCAGCCCCAGCGCGTCGCCCTCGGAAATGATGGGCGCGGCGATGGCGGCACAGCAGCGGTCGAGCGTGTCGGTGACGTAGACGCTGCGCTCGCTGCCCTGCGCGCGGTAGATGGCGCGGTCCTCCATGATCTGCTCAAGCTCGGTGCTGATGCGCTTGCCGATCAGATCGCGCCGCGCGCTGCCCGCCGCGGCCACCACGCTGTCGCGGTCCGTCACGGCGACGGTCAGGCCGGTGGTTTTGTTGAGCGTTTCGCAGATCTGCGCGGCAAACTCGTCCACACCGCCCATGAGCGAGTATTTCTTGAAGATGACCTCGCCCTCCTTGCTCGTGTAGATCTCCAGCGGGTCGCCCTCGCGGATGCGCATGGTGCGGCGGATCTCCTTGGGAATGACCACGCGGCCAAGGTCGTCGATCCGGCGCACGATTCCGGTTGCTTTCATCTATGCCGATTCTCCTTTAACGTCGTTTTACTGGCCTTAGTCTTTGAAAATCGCGCCAGTTTATCCAAGGAACAAGCTGGAAGATTTTTGACAAAAAATGGTCCGCACCCATTTCGGATGCGGACCGTCCCATATTCTTATTGCCTTTGCGCTGCGGTCTGCTGCCCGAGCAGGTGGAAGCACAGCGCCGTGAGCAGGGGGATGGCGTAGGCGAGCAGCTGCGCCGTGCCGCCGACGCTCACGAGCAGGTTATAGATGGCGTGGTAGATGATGGCGACGCAGAGCAGGCCGAACAGACACGCCGCGCGGAGCGGGCGGCTGCCCCACACGGGGCGCAGGACGCGGCCGTACACGCTGCCGCAGACGATGTGCATCGCGCCCGTACCGAAGCCGCGGATGAGCAGATAAACGAACTGCCCCGCGCCGTTCTGCGTCAGGTAGCAGACGTTCTCAAAGGTGGCGAAGCTCGCGGCCACCACGATGGCGGCGAGGCGGAAGCGCTCCGCGTCCGGCTCGAACACCGCGAGGTAAAAGAGCAGCGGCAGCAGCTTCATGATCTCCTCCACCACCGGCGCGATCTGCGTGGCGGCGTTCAGCGCGTCTGCGGCGTAGAGCTGGGCGAAGAAGGTGTTGAGGTACGCCGCGCACGGCGCACCACGCGAGCAGCATCGTCATGCCGCACATGAAAACGTTCGAGAGCACGTCGCCGTAGGTGACGTACAGGATAAACTGAGGCAGGCAGACGACCGGCACGAGCCTGCACAGCCTCGTGCGGAAGCGCCGCTCCTCCGCCGTCGGCAGCGTGAGCGTCAGCGCGAGGAGAAAGACGAAGCTCGCGAGCCACGCGAGGTCGGAGACGTAGAAGACCTGCGGCGTTTCCTGCCGCAGCAGCAAATGCAGCGTCCAGTAGAGCGTGCCGAGCGCGAAGGTCGCATAAAAGCAGGTCAGCAGGAACCACGTTTGGCGGCGCGCCCGGTAGTATTCCCGCAGCGCGGCGCAGAAGCCGTAGGCCGTCGCAAGGAACTGCACGAGGTAATCCCAAAGCTCAAGCATCGCCGCGCTCCTCCTCGCTGCCCTCGTCCCGCTCCCGCTCATGCAGGCGGACGCACAGCACCGTCACGCACACGCCGAGCGCGAAGGCCAGCAGTCCCGCTAAAAGATAGCCGAGGCTCTCGCCGGTGAACAGACTGGCGGTCATGCCGCCATAGTAGTCCGCGCCGGAGAAGCGCGCCGTGACGGACGGCATCGTCAGCCCGAGACCGAGGATCACCGCAAGACAGGCTGCCGCGCGGATCGGTAGAGATAAGCTCGAAAGCCGCCGTCGCGGATGCAGGGCTGTTTGGCGATCAGGTAGGCGAACGCCTCGATCATCAGGTCCTCGGACTCGTGGAGGTCGTGAAGGCAGCCGCCGAGGTAGAGCGTGAGCTTGTCGCCGTGGCGCTCCATGAGGGCGCTCGGACCGTCCTCGTCGCCGCCGAGATAGCGGCGGTAGAGAATATCGTCGGTCACCATGACGCGCCGCCTCCCGTGCTTTTTTCTCCATTATAGGGGATAGCGGTCCCGCTTGCAAGGGGAAACGTCCCGTCGGGACGGCAGAAAAACAGGACGCCGAAGCGAATGCTTCGGCGGCCGCAGTCGCTGTGGTCAGATCCTGGTGAGGTAGATGACGCCCTCGACGGCGCTGAGCTCCCGAAGAATATCGTCGAGCGACGTGCGGCCCTCCGCCCAGAGAGTGAACGTGCCGCACACGAGGTTGTCGCCGTAGCCGGAATCGGCGTACAGCTCCAGCTCCGAGAGTGTGCAGTCCTTTTCCCGCGCGAGGCGGACGAGCTGCCCGATGCTCAGCTTCGAGCGGAGCTCGAAGTAGACGGTGGCGGTCTTCTGCCGGCTCTGGATGCGCACGTCCACCAGCCGCAGCACGTTCATCGCCAGCAGAATGAAGGCGTAGCACACCGTGCCGCCCGTGTAGAAGCCCGCGCCGATGGCGGTGCCGATGATGGACACCGCCCAGAGTCCGGCGGCGGTCGTCAGGCCCTTGATCTCATGGCTCTTGGTGACAAGAATGGTGCCCGCGCCGAGAAAGCCCAGACCGGTGATGACCGAGGCTGGCATACGCACGAGGTCGGTCGAGCCGAAGACATCGCCGATGTAGAGGTTCGTCATCATCACCAGCGCGGCAGCGTCCGCGACAATGATGTAGGTGCGGAAGCCCGCCGCCTGCCGGTGCCGCTCACGCTCATAGCCGAGCGTGCCGGCGAACACGGTCGTGAGCAGCAGCCGCACCGTGATGGAAAGGAGCGAGAGCGAGGAGAGCTGCGAAAAAAAGGTGTCCATCCGATCATTCACCCGCCTTAAAGAAAGAATGGCCGCTTTTGGCGCGGCCCGTTGTGGTCATATGGGAGAAAAACAACAGTCCGAATCTCCCATACGTTTGGAATGTTATACCACAATAGAACGGAGAATGCAAGAGAAAATCGTCCGACACGAAAAATTTTCCGCGTCGGACGATTGGGAAGGACTCAGACCTCGTGCCAGACGGCGTCGATGACCTCGGTACGACGTTTTATTTCAGAGACGATACAGCTCCGGCCGACGGTCGTGAAAGACGTTGATGGAGTTGCGGACCTCCGCAAGGACGGAAAAATCGAGCGCGGCGGTGACAATCTCCTCGCCCGCTCCGGCGGCGGCGAGCAGCTCGCCGCGGGGACCGAGGATGCGCGACGCGCCGCCGAACACAGTCTCGCCCGCCGTGCCGCAGGAGTTGCAGGCGGCCAGAAAGAGCTGGTTTTCGATGGCGCGCGCCGCTGTGAGCGTTTCCCAATGATACCGCCGCGCGGCGGGCCACTGCGCGGGCAGGAGCAGCAGCTCGACGCCCTGAAGCGCCAGCGTGCGGAAAAGCTCGGGGAAGCGGAGGTCGTAGCAGATGAGCAGGCCGCATTTGTGCCCGTCGAGCGAAAAGGTCGTGAGGTGATCGCCGGCGGCGTAGTGCTCGTGCTCGCCCATCGGGGTAAAGAGATGCGTTTTGTCGTAGGCTGCGAGACACGCGCCCTGTCGGTCAAAGACGTAGGCGGTGTTGTACACGCGCCCGCCACGCCGGTCGGAGACCGAGCCGGCGACGATGTTCATGTTCAGCTCGTGGGCGAGCGGCGCGCACAGCGCCTTCACCGCCTCGCCGCCGCGGTCGCTCCGCTCCGGCAGATGGTCGGCGGGGAAGAAGCCGGTGTTCCAAGTTTCCGGCAGCAGCGCGGTGTCCGCGCCCTCCGCCGCCGCGCGGCGCAGCAGCGCCTCCGCGTGCGCGAAATTATAGGCGCTCTCACCCAAACGCATATCCATCTGAATGACGCTCAACCTCATGCGCAGACCTCCTTGAATTTGGTTCGGACAGGCAGCAACGCTCACGCGCCGGCGCTGTAGGTTTCCCTGTAGAAGTCATCCTCCGTGACGCCCTCGAACACGGCGCCGCGAGCGCGGCGAAAAGAAATCTTTTCATGGTTCCGTTCTCCTGTTCTCATTCCTCGGCAAAGCGCGTGCGCGCCCGACCGATCTTTTTCTCGTAGCGGTCCTCCTCGGAGAAGATGCAGCCGCAGTATTTCTGGAGATAAAGCCCCATCTCACGAGCCTTTGCCTGTCCCGCGCGGAAGCCGGGGCGGAAGTCACGGTAGAGAAATTCCACGCCGTACTTTCTCGCCATCGTCTCGCCGACCGCCTTGAGCAGCTCGTGGTTCTGGTAGGGGGAAATGAGCAGCGAGGAGGTGAACGCCTCGTAGCCGTGCTCGCTCGCGTACTTCGCCGCCGTGCCGAGACGGATGGTGTAGCAGTGCGCGCAGCGGTGGTCGATGTCCGCGGCGACGGCGCGGACGAAGTCGCGCAGGCCGTAGTCCTCTAAGATATGCACCTCGACCCGCTCCTTTTCTCCGTATTCAAGCAGGGTGGAGCGGCGCTGGTCGTACTCCGTCCACGGGTGGATGTTCGGGTTGAACCACAGCGACACCGGCTCGATGCCCTCGCCGCGCAGGGTGTCCACGCAGTAGACCGAGCAGGGGGCGCAGCAGGAATGTAAAAGAATTTTATCCATAAAAGTCATCTCACGAAACGTTATCGGTATTTTCTTGAACGGACGAACGCGGAAAAAGGTTCCCGCGAAGGAGCCGTCCTTCAAAAGTTTAACATATTGTAAAGCCTTTGACAACGCCCCTTTTTTCAATTGACGAACCGTGCGCGATTATAGTATAATACATTGATTTAATATGCGGCGCTGTGCGCCGGCGAAGGAGATAGAGCCTATGTGGATCGCGGACAAGTGGGAGGATTACGAGCTGCTCGACTGCGGCGGCGGCGAAAAGCTGGAGCGCTGGGGGCGGCAGATCCTCGTGCGTCCCGACCCGCAGGCCATCTGGGAGACGCCGCACGCGAACCGCGGCTGGAAAAACGCGCAGGGACGCTACCACCGCTCGTCCACCGGCGGCGGACATTGGGACAAGGAAAAGCTGCCCGAGCAGTGGCAGATGCGTTACCGCGACCTGACGTTCCAGTGCAAGCCCATGAACTTCAAGCACACGGGACTCTTTCCCGAGCAGGCGGTGAACTGGGACTTTGCGCGTGAGAAGATCGAGCAGGCGGGCCGTTCCATCCGCGTGCTGAACCTCTTTGCCTACACGGGCGCGGCGAGCGTCGCCTGCGCCAAGAGCGGCGCGAGCGTCTGCCACGTCGACGCCGCCAAGGGCATGGTCGCATGGGCGAAGGAGAACGCAAAGGTCAGCGGTCTGGCCGACGCGCCGATCCGCTGGATCGTGGACGACTGCGCGAAGTTCGTCGAGCGCGAGATCCGCCGCGGCAAGACCTACGATGCCATCATCATGGACCCGCCGAGCTACGGCCGCGGCCCGGGCGGCGAGGTCTGGAAGCTGGAGGATAACCTCTTTCCGTTCGTGAAGCTCTGTTCTCAGGTGCTCAGCGACAAGCCGCTGTTCGTCATCATCAATTCCTACACCACGGGCCTTGCGCCCTCGGTGCTCGGCTATATGCTCCATCTGCTCGTCGCGGAGAAGTACGGCGGCAGGGTGACGTGGGACGAGCTGGGTCTGCCTGTCACCGAGACCGGGCTCGCGCTGCCCTGCGGCGCGACCGGAAGATGGTGCAGTGAATAAACAAAGGAAGAAAAATTATGTCAACCATGCTGCGGACTGAAAACCTGACCTATTCCTACCCCGCTTCGGAGGAGAACGAGCAGCCGACGCTTGCGCTTGACGGCGTGACGCTTGCCATCGAGCGAGGGAGCTTCACCGTCATCCTCGGCCACAACGGCAGCGGAAAATCCACGCTCGCCAAGATCTTCAACGCCGTGCTGCTGCCCTCGGGCGGCAGGGTGTACGTTGACGGTATGGACACCACGGACGAGAAGCTGCTGCTCGAGATCCGCCGCCGCGTGGGCATGGTGTTCCAGAACCCCGACAACCAGATCGTCGCGAACGTGGTGGAGGAGGACGTGGCCTTCGCGCCCGAGAACCTCGGCGTGCCGACGGAGGAGATCCGGCGGCGCGTGGACGACGCGCTGCGCACCGTCGGCATGGAGAAATTTGCAAAGCACGCGCCGCACCTGCTCTCCGGCGGACAGAAGCAGCGTATCGCCATCGCGGGCGTGCTGGCGATGCGCCCGCAGTGCATCGTGCTCGACGAGGCGACCGCCATGCTCGACCCCATCGGCCGCAGCGAGGTCATTTCGACCATCGAACGGCTCAACCGCGACGAGGGCATCACCGTTGTGCTCATCACCCACCACATGAACGAGGCCGAGCACGCCGACCGCGTGATCGTGATGAACGAGGGCCGCGTCGCCATGGACGGCGCGCCGCGCGAGGTATTCGCGCAGGTGGAACGGCTTCGCGCCATTGGTCTGACCGTGCCGGACACAGTGGAGCTTTTATACGAGCTGCGCGGCGCGGGCTGCGACCTGCCGCTCACGGCCATCACCGTGGACGAGTGCGCCGACGCCATTGCAAGGTGCTTTGGAAAATCCGCAAAAGAGGACAACTGAGTTGAACGAGATCATTCGTATTGAAAATCTGACCCACACCTACGGCGAGGGCACGCCCTTCCGCCGCAGCGCGGTGGAAAACCTGTCGCTCGACATTTACCGCGGCGAGTTTCTCGGCCTCATCGGGCACACGGGCAGCGGCAAATCGACGCTGATCCAGCACCTCAACGGTCTGCTCAAGCCGACGGGCGGCCGCGTGCTGCTCGACGGCGAGGACATCTGGGCCGACCCGAAGAAGATCCGCAGCGTGCGCTTCCGCGTGGGGCTGGTGTTCCAGTATCCGGAGTACCAGCTCTTTGAGGAGACCGTCTACCGCGACATCGCCTTCGGCCCCACCAACATGGGCCTGACCGGCTCGGAGCTGGACCGCCGCGTGCATGACGCCGCCCGCTTCGCAGGACTGGACGAGGGCCTGCTGCAAAAGTCGCCCTTCGCGCTCTCCGGCGGCCAGAAGCGCCGCGTCGCCATCGCGGGCGTGATCGCCATGGAGCCGGAGGTGCTGGTGCTCGACGAGCCGAGCGCGGGACTTGACCCGCGCGGGCGCGAGGAGCTGCTTGCCCATATCCGTGCCTATCACAAGGAGCGCGGCAACACCGTCGTGCTCGTCAGCCACTCGATGGATGAGATCGCGCAGAACGTGGACCGCATCGCCGTGCTCTCCGACGCTCATGTGCTCATGAGCGGCACGCCGCGCGAGGTGTTCGCCCGCGCGGACGAGCTGGTCGCCGCGGGCCTTGACGTGCCGCAGGTGACGCGCGTCGCCATGGCGCTGCGCGCCAAGGGGCTGCCCATCGACCCTGCGGTCTACACGGTCGCGGAGCTGAAGGCGGCGCTGCTTGCGCTGCGAAAGGGGGGAGCCGTATGCTGAAGGACATCACCCTCGGCCAGTATTTCCCCGGCGACACGCTCGCCCATCGGCTCGACCCGCGCACCAAGCTGCTGGCGACCGTTCTTTATATCATAGCCATCTTTCTGGCAAAAGGCCCCATTGCCTACGGCGTGCTGATCCTGACGCTGATCGTCTCCGTGCGCATCTCGAAGGTGGGCGCGAGGGCGCTTTTCCGCGGCCTCAAGCCGGTGCTGTTCATCATCGCCTTCACCGCGGTGCTGAACCTCTTCTACACCCCCGGCACCGTCATCGCGCAGTTCTGGATCTTCCACGTCACGCGCGAGGGCGTGATCACCGCCATCGCCATGATGCTGCGCATCTCGCTGCTCATCATGGGTACCTTCCTGCTGACCTATACCACCAGCCCCATCCGCCTGACCGACGGGCTGGAGGACCTGCTCGGCCCGCTCAAGAAGCTCGGCGTGCCGGTGCATGAGCTGGCGATGATGATGTCCATCGCGCTGCGCTTCATCCCCACGCTCATCGAGGAGACGGACAAGATCATGTCCGCCCAGCGCGCCCGCGGCGCGGACTTTGAGAGCGGCAATCTGCTCCAGCGCGCGAAAGCGCTCATTCCGCTGCTCGTGCCGCTGTTCATCAGCGCGTTCCGCCGCGCGGACGAGCTGGCGACGGCGATGGAGTGCCGCTGCTACCACGGCGGTGAGGGGCGCACGAAGCTCCATGTCCTGCGCTACGAGACGCGGGACTATCTGACGCTCGCGTTCTACGCCGCGCTGTGCGCGGCGATGATCGCGCTGAAAAAGTTTTTCTAAAATTCAAAAAAAGGACACGAATCATGCGTAACATTGCGCTAAAATTGATGTATAACGGCACGGCCTATCACGGCTGGCAGATGCAGCGGACCGAGGCGAGCGTGCAGGAGACGCTCCAGCGCGGTCTTTCGATGGTCTGCGGCGAGAGGGTCAGGCTCACCGGCGTCGGCCGCACGGACGCGGGCGTTCACGCCGAGCGCTATGTTGCGAATTTCCGCACGAGCTCCCGCATCCCCATCGACCGCCTGCCTTTCGCCGTCAACACCCACACGCCCGAGGACATCGTGGTGCGCGAGGCGCTGGAGGTGGCGGACGATTTCAACGCCATCGGCTCGTGCCTGAAGAAGGAATACACCTACCGCATCTACAACTCGCGCATCAAGAACCCGTTTTATGTGAACCGTGCGTACTTCTACCCCAAAAAGCTTGACGAGGCCGTGATGGACGCGGCGGCGCGGGCGTTTGAGGGCACGCACGATTTCCGCGCCGTGCGCTCGGTCGGTACGGAAACGAAGACCACCGTCCGCACCGTGCACTACTGCCGCGTGACGCGCCGCGGCGAGCTTCTGGAGCTCAAGGTCTGCGCGGACGGCTTTCTCTACAACATGGTGCGCGCCATCACCGGCACGGTGCTCTACGCCGCCGAGGGCAAGCTCACGGCGGAGGACATTCCGAAAATACTCGACTCCGGCGACCGCACACTCGCCGGCCCCACGGTGCCGCCGGGGGGACTGTACATGACCAGACTTTGGTATGAGGATGAACGGCTCAATGACTGACAAGGATAAGCTCTCGCGCGAGGATCTGCGCGCGGACCGCGCCGCGCCGCCGCGCCGCGGCACGCTCCACCGTATTCTGGTGCTGGTGGCGGTGCTCGCGGTCGTGCTGGGAGCGGTGCTCGCCGCGGCGTATCTGGACCTGTCGAATTTCGACAGTCTCCGCCGCGCGCTGAGCTACGATAAGGCCGACGCCGCGGGCGAGAACACCTATGATTACGACAACGACCGCACGAACCGCTTCGCCCTCCTCGGCGACCGCCTGCTGGTCGTCTCCACCACGCGCGTGAGCGTGCTCGCCGACGACGGCAGCGAGGTCTACGCGCAGGAGGTCAAGCTCGATTCGCCCGCCATCGCCCTCGGCGGCTGCACCGCCGCGGTCTACGACGTCGGCGGCACGACGCTCTATATCCTCGGTGAAAGGGGCCTTGTGCGCGACCTGAGCACCGAGACGGAAAACGGCATTATTTCGGCGAAGCTCAACTCCTCCGATATGCTGGCGCTCGTGACGGACAAGAGCGGCTACAAGTCCTCCGTCTCGGTCTACAACGCCTCGGGGGAGCGCGTGTTCACCTTCAATTCCTCCAACCGCTACATGATCAACGCCTGCGTGGAGCGCGGCGGCAAGCACGTCGCGGTCGCGACGCTCGGCTCGGAGGACGCCATGTTCGTCAGCACGATCCGCCGCTACGCGCTCGATCAGGAGACGGCGGTCTCCGCCTGCGTGCTGGATGATTCGCTGCTCTACGAGCTCTCGAGCTTCGGCGGCACGCTCGTCGCCGTGACGGACGACCGCTTCCTCGCGCTCAGCGGCGACGGCTCGCTCGGCGGCTCCTACGACTACGCCTATCCCTATCTGCGCGGCAGCACGCTCGGCGGGACGGATTTCGGCGCGCTCGTGCTCTCGCGCTACCGCTCCGGCAGCGCGGGCAAGCTCGTCACCGTCGGCGCGGAGGGCAACCTCATCGCCTCGCTCGACACGCAGCGCGACGTGCTGGACATTTCGGCGGCGGGGAAGTATCTTGCCGTGCTCTACAGCGACGAGCTGGTCATCTACACCTCCGACCTTGCCGAGTACGCCTCGCTCACCGATACGCAGTACGCGCGCGGCGTGCGGATGCGCGCCGACGGCTCGGCGGTGCTGCTCGGCTCGCAGCACGGCTGGCTCTTTGTGCCGTAATTAGAAAAATGTTTCACTTGAAAGGTAAGTGAAAAGCATGGATAATGCACTTATCATTGATCTTGTCCTGACTGCCGTGCTGGCATTGTTCGCGCTCCTCGGCGCGCGCAAGGGCCTCATCCGCAGCCTGATGGCGCTCGTGAGCGTGGTGGTCGCGCTCATCGGCGCGACGCTGCTCACCGCGATGTTCGTCGAGCCGGTCACCGACCTCGTCTACCCCAAGGTGGAGGAGAGAGTGCTTGAGCAGTTTGAGCGCGACATTCCGTCCGACGCGCTGGCCGCGGAGGACGGCGACCTGAGCGCCGGCGGACTGCTGCCCGACGAGCTGAGCGAAGCGCTCGGCGAAGCGCTCGACACGCTCAAGCGCTTTGGTGTCTCCGACGACGCCATCGACGGTGTGACAAAGAGCGTGACCGATTCCGCCGTTTCTGCGGCGGAGCGGGCGGCGTACCTGCTCGTCAAGACCATCGTGCAGGCCGCGCTGTTCCTCGCGTTCTTCCTTGCGCTGATGCTGCTGCTCCGTCTGCTCACGCACGGGCTCGACCGCCTTTTCTCGCTGCCGGTGCTCGCGCAGCTCAACGGCCTCGGCGGCGCGGCGCTCTCGCTCATGGAAGGCGCGCTGCTTATTTTTCTCATTGTATTCCTCGCGCCGCGCCTCGGCGTGACGTGGTTTGCGGACCATGCGGCGGGCACGCACCTGCTCGCGTGGTTTCTGAACAACACCCCGCGATCCATCATCGCATCTCTCACATAACGGAGGTTTCCCATTATGCAGCCACAACTTTGCTCCAGATGTAAAAAGAACGTTGCCGTTGTCTTCATCACCCGCATGGAGAACGGTAAAAATATCAACGAGGGTCTTTGCCTCAAGTGCGCCAAAAATCTCGGCTTGCCGCAGGTGAACGAGATGATGCAGCGCATGGGCATCACCGACGAGGACCTTGACAACATCTCCAACGAGATGATGAGCGCTTTCGGCGGCGCCGAAAACCTTGAGGGCATCGACGCGCCCGACGGCGACGACGAGGAGGACGGCAAGACCGCGACCTTCCCGTTCCTCGGCCGCCTTTTCGGCGGGCAGAACAGCGACGCGCCCGCGCCTGCGGACGGCGCGGCGGACGGCCCGGGCCGCGCCGAGCGCGGCAAGAAGAACGACAAGGCCGCCAAGCATAAATTTCTTGACAGCTATTGCATCAACCTCTCCCAGCGCGCCCGCGACGGCAAGCTCGACGCGGTGATCGGCCGCGACGAGGAGATCGAGCGCGTCGTTCAGATTCTCAACCGCCGCCAGAAGAACAACCCCTGCCTCATCGGCGAGCCGGGCGTCGGCAAGACGGCCATCGCCGAGGGCCTTGCCCAGCGCATCGCCGCGGGCGAGGTGCCCTTCAAGCTCCGCAGCAAGGAGGTCTATCTCCTTGACCTCACAGCGCTCGTCGCCGGCACGCAGTTCCGCGGCCAGTTCGAGAGCCGCATGAAGGGTCTTATTGAGGAAATTCGCAAGCTCGGCAACATCATTCTCGTCATCGACGAGGTGCATAACATCGTCGGCGCGGGCGACGCCGAGGGCAGCATGAACGCCGCCAATATTTTGAAGCCCGCCCTCTCGCGCGGCGAAATTCAGGTCATCGGCGCGACGACCTTCAACGAGTACCGCAAGCACATCGAGAAGGACACCGCGCTCGAGCGCCGCTTCCAGCCCGTCACGGTCAACGAGCCGAGCATGGAGGATACGCTCAAAATTCTCAAGGGCATCGCCCACTACTACGAGTCCTTCCACGGCGTGAAAATTCCCGACGGTATCCTGCGCCAGGCCGTCGTGCTTTCCGAGCGCTACATCACCGACCGCTTCCTGCCGGACAAGGCCATCGACCTGATCGACGAGGCGTGCTCGGACATGAACCTGCACGACAAGAACATCAACCGCCGCATGGAGCTGCGCCGCGAGCTGGACGATTACGCCAAGGAGCGCGAGCTGCTCGAGGCGGAGACCGAGAATCCCGACTTCGAGCGTCTGGCTGAGCTGAAAAGTCTGGAGCTTCAGGCGCAGAGCGAGCTGGACGGTCTCTGCGCGCAGGGCGATCCCGAGCTGACGATGGACAATCTCGCCCGCGTGATCGAGCTGTGGACGAAAATTCCCGCCAGCCGCATCCGCGAGGCCGAGTTCAAGCGCCTGAGCGAGCTGGCCGACCGCCTGAAAAAGCACATCATCGGGCAGGACGAGGCCGTGGACGCGGTCGCCGCGGCCATCCGCCGCGGGCGCGTGGGCATCAGCCCGAAGCACAAGCCCGTGAGCTTCATTTTCGTCGGCCCCACCGGCGTGGGCAAGACGGAGCTGGTCAAGCAGCTTGCCGCCGACCTTTTCGATTCGCCCGACTCGCTCATTCGTCTCGATATGTCGGAGTTTATGGAGAAGCACTCCGTCTCGCGTCTCGTCGGCTCCCCTCCGGGCTACGTCGGCTATGACGAGGCCGGTCAGCTGACCGAAAAAATTCGCCGCAAGCCCTACGCCGTCATTCTCTTCGATGAGATCGAGAAGGCGCACCCGGACGTGCTGAACGTTCTGCTGCAAATTCTCGACGACGGCGAGGTGACCGACGCGCACGGCCGCAAGGTCAACTTTGAAAACACCGTCATCGTCATGACCTCCAACGCCGGCAGCGACCGCAAGGAGGGCAGCGTCGGCTTCGGCCGCAGCGTCAGCGAGCAGAACCGCGAGCGCACGATGAAGGCACTCGGCGAGTTCCTGCGTCCCGAGTTCATCAACCGCGTGGACGAGATCATCTGCTTCAATCGCCTCGACGAGAAGAATTTCGTATCCATCGCCCGCATCATGCTCGACGAGCTGGCGGCCAGCCTGAAGGAGAAGGGCTTCATCTTCACCTACGACGATGCCGTTGCCGCGTATCTGGCGAACAAGTCCTACTCGCTCACCTACGGCGCGCGCAACCTGCGCCGCACCATCCAGAAGGAGCTGGAGGACGTCATCGCCACGCGCATCATCGACTCCTACGACCACCCCGTCACGCAGCTGCGCGCCGTGATGAAGGACGGCGCGATCGACCTTTTGAGCCTATAATAAAAAGAAAGAAAAAGGGGAGAGAGGACATGAGAAATCCGTTCCGCAAGGACATTGAGCCGCGCTGTGCCTACTGCGCCCACGGCTCTGCGGTGAACGAGCGCGAGGTCGCCTGCTCGCGCAGGGGCGTGGTGGACGGCAGCGACCACTGCCGCCACTTCCGCTACGACCCTCTGCGCCGCGTGCCGCCGCGGCCCGCCTCGCTCGATCCCAAAGCGCACTCGCCGGAGGATTTTTCCCTCTGAGAGTTATATAAAAATGAAGAGAGAAGGACGCATCATGGAGATCAAAACCGTTTACGCCGTCTATTTCAGCGCTACCGGAAGGACCCGCAAAGTCGTCACCGCCCTGGCAAACGCCATTGCGCAGACGCTGGAGCTGCCGCTCGAGACCGTCGACTTCACCCTGCCCGCCGCGCGGGAGGAGACCTATGCCTTCACGGACAAGGATCTCGTGATCTTCGGCACGCCGACCTACGCCGGCAAGGTGCCCAACAAGCTCCTGCCCTTTGTGCAGACCGGCTTTGCCGGTAACGGCGCGCTTGCCGTGCCGGTCGTGACCTTCGGCAACCGCAGCTTTGATAACTCCCTCGCCGAGCTGTGCGCGAGTCTGGAGAATGCGGGCTTCCACACCATCGCCGCCGGCGCGTTCGCCTGCCAGCACGCCTTTTCGGATACGCTGGCTGCGGGCCGTCCCGACCGCGAGGACATGACCGTGCTCGCGCAGCTCGGCGCGGCGGTCGTGACGAAGCTCGGCAAAATGATCGAGATCCCCGCGCCTGTTCAGGTCGACGGCGACGCGGACGCGCCCTACTACCGTCCCCTCGGACTGGACGGCGAGCCGAAAAACTTCCTCAAGGCCAAGCCGCAGACCGACCGGAGCAAATGCACCGGCTGCGGTGTGTGCGCGGCGCTCTGCCCGATGGGCAGCATCAGCCGCGAGGACCCCGCCGAGGTCACGGGCGTGTGCATCAAGTGCCATGCCTGCGTGCGGAACTGCCCGACGGGCGCGAAGTATTTCGACGACGAGGCGTTCCTCTCCCACAAGGCGATGCTCGAGCGCGACTACACCCGCCGCGCCGAGGATAAGCTCTTCCTGTAAAGCAGCAAAAAGGAGTCCCCTGTCCGTGCGGACAGGGGACTCCTTTTCTTCACAGGAAGTTGGCGAATATCGAGGCGCCGACCACGGTCAGCAGTCCGGCCACGACGATGGACAGGCCGCTCATCGCGCCCTCCACCTCGCCGATCTCGATGGCCTTCGCCGTGCCGAGCGCGTGCGCGGCGGAGCCGATGGCTACGCCCTTGGCGATTGGCTCGGTGATGCGGAACACACGGCAGACGGCGACGGCGATGACGTTGCCGAGGATGCCGGTAATGATGATCATGGCGACGGTCAGCGTCACATAGCCGCCGAGCTCCTCAGAGACGCCCATGCCGATGGCGGTCGTGATGGACTTCGGCAGGAGCGTGACGTACTCCTCATGCGAAAGGTGGAAGGTGAGGCTCAGTGCCAGCACGCTGCACAGCGTGGTGAGCACGCCCGAGAGGATACCGGCGAGAATGGCCCTCCAGCTGCTGCGCAGCAGCGCGAATTTCTCATAGAGCGGGACGGCGAGGCACACGGTCGCCGGCGTGAGCAGGTAGCTGAGGTACTTCGCCCCGGCGTAATACACCTCGTAATCGATGTGCGCGGTGACGAGCACAAGGATCGTGACGATGACGGAGAGGAGCAGGGGATTGAAGAGCGCCAGACGGAAGCGCCTTTGCAGCACCACGCCGAGCCCGTAGGCAAGCAGGCTGAGCGAAACGCCGAAAAAGACGGAGTGTTCAAAAAATTCCATGCTCATACCTCCTTGCCGCGGCGCAGGAAGAACTGCGTGACGCGGCCCGAAACGACCATGACCAGCACGGTCGTGATAACGGCGATGGCGAGATAGGCGAAGAGCTTCGCGCGGATGATGCCCCATGAGGTCATCAGTCCGGTGGCCGCGGGAATGAACATCAGCGGCATGATCTCGATGAGAAAGAGCGCCGTATCGCGCACGTCCTCCAGACGGAAGACGCGCAGCTGCAGGCACAGGAACATCAGCACCAGCCCGTAGATGCTGGCGGGCACGGGGAGGGGGAGCAGGTAGTTGAGCGCTTCTCCGGCAAAGGAAATGAGGAGAATGATGCCGAATTGCTTGACGTATTTCATAGGCGGCCTCTTTCAGAAAAAATAGAATTTGATTATAGGCGCGGCGGGGAGGAATGTCAATGCGCCGCGCGGCTTTTCTCTCAAATGAAAAGAGACCGCCCCGCGGGGCGGCCTCTTCCTGTTGAATCCGTATAGCTCACACACCGCTTGCGCCGTAGTTGGAGAGCACGCGGGCGGAGGGGTCCTTGACGTCGCAGCCCTCCCAGTCCTTGTTCGGCATCCAGAAGTCCTTGACCATCTCGGCCTGCCCGGGGTAATACTTCTCGAACAGCTCGCGGTAGAGCAGGCTTTCCTTCGTGAACGGAGTCGCAAAGGAATACTGCTTCCGCTTTTCCTCGTACTCCTCGTCGGTGTACAGGCTTTCGGCGTACTCCTTGAGATCGTCCACCATCGAGTGGCCGACGGCGTCGGAGAAGGCGGCCTTCTGTCGCCAGAGGATATCCTCGGGCAGGATGCGGTCGGCGGCGAACGCCTCGCGCAGCAGGTACTTGCCCATGTGGTAGCTGTTGACCTTGAGCTTGGGATCAATGCTCATCACATATTTGACAAAATCGAGGTCGCCGAACGGCACGCGCGCCTCGATGGAGTTGACCGCGATGCAGCGGTCGGCGCGGAGCACGTCGTACATATACAGCTCGTCCACGCGCTTTTTCGCCTCCTGCTGGAAGGCTTCGGGCGAGGGCGCGAAGTCCGTGTACTTGTAGCCGAAGAGCTCGTCGGAGATCTCGCCCGTCATGAGCACGCGCACGTCGGTCTGCTCGTGGATGGCCTTGCAGCACAGGTACATGCCCATGCTCGCGCGGATGGTGGTGATGTCGTAAGTGCCGAGCATGGCAACGACCTCCTCGAGCGAGGCGAGCACCTGCTCGCGCGTCATGATGACCTCGGTGTGCTCGGCGCCGATGAAGTCGGCGACTTCACGGGCGTACTTGAGGTCGATGGGGTCAAGGTCCATGCCGATGGCAAAGGTGCGGATTTTCTTGCCGAGGAGCTTGGCGGAGATGGCGCAGACAAGGCTGGAATCCAGTCCACCGGAGAGCAGGAAGCCGAGCGGCGCGTCGGCGTCGAGCCGCTTTTCCACGCCCGCGATGAGCTTCTCACGGATCTTTTTGCACACGGTGTCCAGATCGTCCCTGGAGTATTCCGTCACCGTGGTGAGGTCGGCGTAGCGGACGAATTTGCCGTCGGCGTAGTAGTGGCCCGGCGGGAAGGGCATGATGCGCTCGCACAGACCGACGAGGTTCTTCGCCTCGCTGGCGAAGAGGATGCCGCCGTCGGCGAGATAGCCGTAGAAGAGCGGGCGGATGCCGATGGGGTCGCGCGCGGCGACGAGGCGGTCGGTCTTGGCGTCATAAATGATCATGGCGAACTCGGCGTCGAGCTTGGTGAACATCTCCACGCCGTACTCGCGGTAGAGGGGGAGAATGAGCTCGCAGTCGGACTCGGACGCGAAGGTGTAGCCCTTGGCCTCCAGCTCCTTTTTGAGCGGACGGAAGCCGTACAGCTCGCCGTTGCAAACCGCCATGTCGCCGCCGAGGTGGAAGGGCTGCATCCCCTCCTCGTGCAGGCCCATGATGGCAAGGCGGTGGAAGCCGAGCATACCGCGGCCGGCCTTTTCCATCCGGCTCATGTCGGGACCGCGGGAAACGGTGCGGTCAAAGTAAGGACGGATCTCCTGCTCCGTCAGGGTGGGGGAATCAAAACCGATGATAGCGCACATAAAAAGCACCTCCAGATAAAATAAAGCAGCGACGTCCTGTAAATTTTAGGACGAATCGCTGCGTATCCGTGGTGCCACCTAATTTGCCGATCCAAGGACCGGCCCCTTTGCGGGGTTCCAACAAACCCCTGTGCCTTAACGCCGCACGCCGCGTCTTTCCTACCGGGCCGAAGCCGTTCAGATCGCTGCTCCCGAGTGTTATTCGCATGGCCTCTGTGTATCGGGCTCCCACTGTCCCCGACTCGCTGTGACCGAATGGCGCATGGTACTTGTCTCGATCGTTGCATTTCGCTTTATTGGATTGAATGAGTGAATTATAGTCTTGCGGGAGCAAATCGTCAATATTGCAGATGCCCAACGTTTTGCACAAAATTTTTACAAATTTTCGGCTGTTTGCATAAAAAGGGCGGCCTGCCTTGGCAGACCGCCCGAGAGAGCCTTTTTACTTGTGCAGCAGGGGGGAGAGCGGCTTGTAGATCAAAAAGCACAGCGCCACGTCGAGCAGGCCCTTGAAAAATGTGAAGGGCATATTGAACACGAGCAGACATTCGAGCAGACCGTCGACCGAGGGACGGATGGCCTGGTACATCCCGATGATGGTCTCGAGCGGCAGGTGATAGCACACGACGTAGGCGGGGTAGACCACGAAGTAGTTCAGCGGAACGGAGAGCACTGCCATGAGCAGCGTGCCGATGACTGCGCCGAGCAGCGCGCCCCGGCGGGACTTGTTGCGCCGGTAGACAAAGCCGGCAGAGAAGGCGAACACCGACCCCATGAGGAAGTTGAACAGCTCGCCGACGTAGGCGGACGAGGTGCCGTGCAGCACGGCGAAGAGCAGGTTCTTCAGAAAGGCCACCACCACGCCGTAGACGGGGCCGAGCGAAAATGCGGCGAGCAGCTCGGGAAGGTCGGAGATGTCGAGCTTGACGAAGGCGGGGATGAGCGCGGGGATGGGGAATTCGATGAACATGAGCACGAAGGCGACGGCCGAGAGCATGGCGGTGACCGTTACCTTGTGCGTGCGGCTGCGGCCCGCGGCGCGGGCGGAGGGGATGGCGTTGACGTTGGGTTCGGACATGAAAAAACACTCCTTTTGTTCATTTTCCTTGAAAGAACGAGTCTTCCAAGGTGCATGACGCAAAAAGAGCGAGGGAATTGCGTGGTAACAGCGCGCAGCACATCTTCTCTCATCCGGACTGTGACCGTCGGTTCCGGAATCGCACCGGATCGTGCGGCAAAAAATGCCGCTTGCGGACTATACCGCCGGTGGGGAATTTCACCCCGCCTCGAAGACCTGTATTTCAAGTTTGGCTAAAGCATAGCACAGCGTTGGAAAAAATGCAAGAGGAAAAACAACACTTTACAAATAAAAACGAATGTTCTATAATAGAAAGAAAACAACGAGGGGAGGAATGCGTGTGCGCGGAAAACCGGTGAGCTGCTGCTTTACGGGCCACCGCCCGGCGAAGCTGCCGTGGGGGACGGATGAGAGCGACGAGCGCTGCCTGCGGCTCAAGGCGCGGCTGCGCGAGGTGATCGCCCGGGCTGTGGAGGACGGCTACACGCACTTTATCTGCGGCATGGCGGAGGGCTGCGACCTCTACTGCGCCGAGGCGGTGCTGGCACTGCGCGAGCGCCACAGCGAGGTGACGCTCGAGGCGGCGATCCCCTGCCCGACGCAGGCGGACGGCTGGAGCGCGGCGCAGCGCGAGCGCTACCGCCGGATTCTGGAGCAGTGCGACTATGAGACGATGGTGCAGGAACGCTACACGCGCGAGTGTATGCAGCGGCGCAACCGCTACATGGTCGACCATTCCGACCTGCTCATCGCCGTGCACGACGGCCTGCCCGGCGGCACGCGCTACACCATCGAATACGCCCTGCGCCGCGGCGTGAATATCATCGACGTGCCCATCGAGGAATAGAAAAAGGACGGCGCAAGGCCGTCCTTTTCTGTTTTCTTTATAAGTCGAACACGCCCATGATGGCGATGCCGACGACCACGAGAGCGATCATCGCGTAGTGCTTCCACGAGAGCTTTTCCTTGAGGAAGAGACGGCTCCACAGCACGCTCGCCGCGCAGTAGGAGCTGATGATGGGCGCGGACATGGCAAGGTGCTCAGTATCCGCGATGGCATAGATGTAGGCAAATTGGCCCGCGGTCTCGCAGACCGCGCCGAGGTACTTCGGCGCCTCCCTTTTGGGAATAAGGCGGTCCCTGCGGATCAGCACGACGTAGACGAAGCACACCACGGCGGCAAAGAGGAACGTCAGCTCATAGGCGACGTTCGCGCTGCCCTCGTCGAGCGTTTCGAGCACGCGGTTGTCCGCGAAGGTGCCCGCCGCGTCGAGCAGGCAGTAGGCCACCGGCAGCGCGAGGGCGAGAAAGCTCTTGGCGTACTTGCGGTTGCCTTCGGCCTGACGCGCCGCGCGCAGCTCGGGGTCCTCGGTCGCGTCCACCACGCCGAGGCCGATGGCGCCGACGCAGACCAAAATCACGGCGAAGATGGCAAGCGGGGAATAATCCTCGCCGCCGAGGAACACAAGCGTCATCACGGCGACGAGCGCGCCGGAGGAATTGCAGATGGGCGACGAGACGGACAGCTCAATGTACCGCAGCCCCAGATAGCCGAGCGTCATCGAGCCGATGTAGAGCAGCGACACGGGCAGGTAGGTGAGGATGATAGCAAAGCTGATCTCCGTCCCGCCGACGAAGATCTCAAACGCCGCGTGCAGACCCATGACGACGCCGACTGCCATGACCATCTTGAGATGGCTGAGACGGTCGTCCTCGTCGCGGCAGCCGATTTTGGAAAAGAGGTCGCTGCCGCTCCAGCAGAGCAGCGCGATGAGAGAAAGCCAGAACCACATATTGAATTGTCAAACTCCTTTATATCTGTCAGTATTTTGAGATCAAAAAACGGACAGTCTCCGGCGGGGGTCTGCGCCGGAAATGACGGTTGGTGAGGGGAGTCCTTCGGATCAGCATAGCAAGACCCTCCTGACAATATAGAGTCAGGGCAGTGTGACCAGCCCTACGTCAAGCATTTTTTGCAGCGAGAGCAGCACACCGAGCTTGGCGTGGTACCAGGTCAGGCCGCCCTGGTAGTAGACCGCGTAGGGCGGACGGATGGGGCCGTCGGCGGACAGCTCGATGGAGCTGCCCTGCACGAACGCACCCGCCGCCATGATGACCTGCGAATCGTAGCCGGGCATATCGCCGGGGACGGGGTCCACATAGCTGTCCACCGGTGCGGCGGACTGGATGCCCTTGCAGAAGGCGAGCATCCCCTCGGGGCTTTTCAGCTCGACGCATTGGATGATGTCGTGCCGCTCCTCGCTTGCGGCGGGAACGACGCGGAAGCCGAGGGACTCATACACGGCGGCGGTGAACACCGCGCCCTTGACCGCGCCAGAGACGACGTTCGGCGCGAGGAAGAAGCCCTGATAGAGCGAGGGCATCAGCCCGAGGTTCGCACCGACCTCCTGCCCGAGCCCGGGCGCGGAGAGGCGGTAGGCGCAGCGGTCCACGCACTTTTGCGTACCGGCGATGTAGCCGCCGATGGGCGCGAGACCGCCGCCGGGGTTCTTGATGAGGCTGCCGACGATCATGTCCGCGCCGACGTCGCTCGGCTCGACCGTCTCGACGAACTCGCCGTAGCAGTTATCGACCATGATCGTCACATCGGGCTTGACCGCGCGGCAGACAGCGATGGCCTCGCCGATCTGCGCGACCGAGAGCGTCGGACGCGGCTGGTAGCCCTTGGAGCGCTGGATGTGGATGAGCTTCGTTTTCGCCGAGATGGCGGCGCGGATGGCGGGAAGATCAAAGCTGCCATCGTCGAGCAGATCGACCTGCCGGTAGCTTACGCCGTATTCGGCGAGCGAGCAGGGCGAGGGGCGGATGCCGATGACCTCCTCGAGCGTATCGTAGGGCTTGCCGGAGATGGCGAGCAGCTCGTCGCCGGGCAGCAGGTTCGCGCTCAGCGCGACGGCGAGCGCATGGGTGCCACAGGTGATCTGCGGGCGAACCAGCGCGGCCTCGGTGTGGAAGGCGTCGGCGTAGACGCGCTCTAAATTGTCGCGGCCCTCGTCGTCGTAGCCGTAGCCGGTCGAGGCGGCGAAGTGCGTGGCGTTGACGCGGTTCTTCTGCATCGCGGCGAGCACCTTCGCCTGATTGATCTCCGCGCGCGCGTCGATCTCCGCGAAGCGGGGGCGGAGCGTTTCGAGTATTTTTTCGCCGTAGGCGAGGACCTCCCCGCTCACGCCGAGGGTCTTATAAATTTCAGCCGCTGTCATATCAAGGCTCCTTTTTCAATGTATCGGGAAACTGCACGCCGTTGCACTTGAGGACGAAGCGCAGCGGGTAGTCGCGGTCGAGGTAGTTTTTCTCAAACCACACATAGGTCGCGACGGGGAGCTGGCGCAGCTCGGGGGCCTCGCAGCGCAGGGCGTCGAAGGTCATGCGGTCGCCGGAGAGCAGCGCCGCCGCGACGTCCATCTGCCCCTCCGTGCGCAGGCGGTCGAGGCAGGCGTCCAGAATGACGGCGCAGGCGCGTTCCTCGTCCGTCTCAGCGTAGTCCTCGCGGTGGGCGAGCCAGTAGAGAAATTCATCGGGGTCGAGGTCGAGATGCGTCGTGACCTGCGAGAGCTTGTAGAAGCCCGCGCGGTCGTTCGCCTTGAGCACGTCGATGAGGTAGGCGATGAGGTTTTCGTCGAGCATCAGGCAGTCGCAGAACACCTCGAAGGCGTGCTTGCCCGCGTCGGGATCGGGGGCCGGCTCGTCCGCCTCCCCGGCGGGAGCGGGCGGCTCCTCCGGCTGCGGCGCGCCGCCGAGCGCCATGCGCGCGAAGAGCGCGCGGGCAAAGTCCTCCTCGTTGAAGCCGTCTAACAGACCGTCCGGCAGCGCGTCGCCCGCCGCGCGGGCGCAGCGGCGCACGAAGTCCGGCACGCTGACGTTTTTCAGCGCGGCCTGCAGGCTCATCGCGCGCTCCTCGGGCGTTTCGCCGCTGAGGGCAATGCCCTCGGGCGCGGCAAGCGTACCCTCGCACAGGGCGTTCATGTATTTGAGGTAAAGGTCGCAAAGCTCCATCGTGATGCTCCCAAATTTCGAAAGTGGATATAATGTATCATACCGCGCGGGAAAATGCAAGGGCCGCGCTTGCAAGGAGCGGACGGATATGGTAAAATCAAAATGAACTCATAGTGCGTGAGGAGAAAAGGAAAGGAGGAAGCAGGTATGAAGCACAAGCGAAGCCTTGAGGCGCTGATCGTCGGCTTTATGCTGACCATTGCGGTCAGCTTTTTCAGCACGAAGATAGCGGGAGCTGTGCTCGCTGTGTCGCTTATTCAAATGTTTCTCTTTTACCGCTGCCCGCACTGCGGGTACGGGCTTTACAATGTCTGCGGCAGGATGCCGAGCTGCTGTCCCAACTGCGGCGAGGATCTATAAAGCGAAGCCTGCCGCATCCGCGTGAAGGGAGTGTGAGCCATGCGAAGGACCCGCCGCGGCGGAGGGTTTTTCCTCTGCCTGCTGCTCAATGTGCTGCTGAATTGGGAGGGCGTCATCCCTGCGGCGCTTTTGTTTGCGCTGCACCGTTGGCGCGGCTGGCCGCTTTGGTGGGCGGGGCTCGCGCTCGCGCTCTGGATCGGCGGCATCCTGCTGTGGATGCTCGTCATCGGCTGGGCGAGCGACTGCGGAAGCCGCCGCGACGAGGCGCGGGAGAACAAGAATCCTTACTCCTCTAAGCAGTACCCGAACAGCGGGTCTGCGGCAGACAAAAAGACGGAATAGACAGAACGGAAAATGCGCGAGCGTCACCGCTCGCGCATTTGCTCAAAGAGGGCAAGATTCTTCCGCAGCCGCTCCTCCTGCGGCGAGCGCTCGACGGCCTTTCGGCAGGCATCGGCGGCGTTTTCCGCGTCGCCGAGGTGGGCATACGCCAGCGAGAGCAGGTCGTAGGGCAGACTTCCCCAGGCGTCCGCCTCGCAGATGTAGGTGCGCGGGCGCTCCGTGATGGCAAGCGCGGCGCGCAGCACATCGACCAGCCCGTACCAGCGCTCCTGCGCGTAGAGGAGCTGCGCGTAGTCCATGTACGGCTCGCGCAGGTGCGGAGCCTCCGCGACGGCGCGGTGCAGCCAGCGCTCCGCCGAATCGTCCTGTTCAAGCGCGCGCAGGCAGCGGGCAATGTAGCGCATCGACGCGCAGCGTTCGTCCGCCCAGACGGCGGAGGGCAGCGTCAGGTGCCGCGCGAGCGTTTCAATGGCCTTCTGCCACTCGCCGCGGAACATATACTCCCGCCCGAGGTAGTGGCAGTTTCGGTCGTTCTGCGGGTCCTCCCGAATGGCCAGCTCCAGCAGCGGAAGATATTGCCCGCGGGACTTCGTTTCGTCGGGGTGATGGTCGAGCTGCACGTCGGCCGCGTCCACGAAGCGCTCCGCGCCCTCGCCGGTGTAGGCAAGCGTCTCATGCACCGGACTTGCCCAGCGGTAGCAGCCGTTTTTATGAATTTTATCCGCCCAGAACACCATGCCCTCGCTGCCGTCGGGGCGGAAGCTCCAGGTGTAACGGTAGCGGGCGCGGGTGGTGTCCGGCTGCCATGCGCGCTCCAGCGCGGCGCGCCAGCCGGGGTGGAACTGCTCGTCGAGATCGATGGCGCAGCAGATGTCCGCGTCGGCGGGAATGAGCCCCAGCGACTCGTTCCGCGCCGTGTCGAAGCGCCACGGCGAGACGACCGTCTCGCCCACGATGGCTCCGCGTGCGCGGAGCTTTTTTACGGTGTCGTCGCTTGAGCCGGTGTCGAGCACGCAGACATAGTCGGCCTCGGACATTGAGTCCATGAAGCGATCCGCGAATTGCGACTCGTTTTTGCAGATGGCGTAAACGCATACCTTCAAAGCGAATATCCCTCCCATGCTATGTAGGCGGCGCGGGGATCCCGCGCCGCGTTGCTTTTCTTCTCTCAGGTGGCGAGCAGACCTGCCGCGCGCAGACTGGCGAGCAGCGCGTTGAGCTGAGCCGCCGTGTTGCCGGGATCGGTGGTGTCTGCGACCGCCGCCGCGGGACGGATCGTCGCCGCAGGGCCGGTGGGGCCGACAGGCCCCTGCGGACCGTCAGCACCGACAGGACCCTGCGGGCCGGTAGGCCCGGTGGGTCCGATGGGACCGGCAGGACCGACAGCACCGGCGGGGCCAGCAGCACCGACCGCGCCGGTCGCGCCGGCGGGACCCTGCGCCCCCTGTGCGCCCTGCGGACCCTGCGGGCCGGCAGGACCCGTGGGACCCTGTGCTCCCTGCGCGCCCGCCGGACCGGCAGGACCCTGCGGGCCTTGCAGACCCTGCACGCCCTGCGGCCCCGTGGGACCGATGGGACCGGGAACGCCCTGAATGCCCTGCACGCCCTGCGGACCGGTCGGCCCGATCACGCCGTAGGGCGGATACGGAGGCGGCGGGGGAGGCGGGAACGGACGCGGGCAGCACTGCTGGTCGCAGCCGCAGTTGCTGCCGCAATTACCCTGATAACGATTGATAGCGATCACCCTCCTTGATTTTTCGGCGGCACGCCGCCGAAGCGCAGACGATACGCCTGCGTTTCAGTCTATGCGCGAGGACGCAAAAGGGTCCCGCCGTGTACGCGGCGGGACCCTTTGAAAAACGGTATTTTCTTGTGCGCGAGGCTTACAGCGCGGCGCGGAGCGCCTCCACGCGATCGCACCTCTCCCACGCGACGCCCAGCTCCTCGCGGCCCATGTGACCGTAGGCGGCGAGCTGACGGTAGATCGGGCGGCGCAGGTCAAGGTCGCGGATGATGGCGGTCGGGCGCAGGTCAAAGACCTTCTCGACGGCCTCCTCAAGCTTCGTATCGGCGACCGTGCCGGTGCCGAAGGTCTCGACGAGCACGCTCACGGGATGCGCCACGCCGATGGCGTAGGCGAGCTGCACCTGGCACTTCGACGCAAGACCGGCAGCCACGATGTTCTTGGCGATCCAGCGCGCGGCGTAGGCGGCGGAGCGGTCCACCTTCGTCGGGTCCTTGCCGGAGAAGCAGCCGCCGCCGTGCGGGGCGCTGCCGCCGTAGGTATCGACGATGATCTTGCGGCCCGTCAGACCGCTGTCGCCCTGCGGGCCGCCGATGACGAAACGGCCGGTCGGGTTGACATAAATTTTCGTTTCGCCGTCGAGCAGGCCCGCGGGGATGGTGGGCTTGATGACCAGCTCGATCATATCGCGGCGGATGGTCTCCAGCTCCGCCTCGGGCGCGTGCTGCGTGGAGACGACCACGGTGTCGATGCGCTTGGGCTTGCCGGCCTCGTCGTACTCGACCGTGACCTGCGTCTTGCCGTCGGGACGCAGATAGTCCACAAGACCCTGCTTGCGCACCTCGGTCAGGCGCTTGGCCATCTTGTGCGAGAGTGAGATGGCCAGCGGCATCAGCTCGGGAGTCTCGTCGCAGGCGTAGCCGAACATCATGCCCTGGTCACCCGCGCCGTTGTCGAGGTCGCTCGCGCCGCTTTCCTTGTTCTCATAGGAGTTATCGACGCCCATGGCGATGTCGCCGCTCTGCTCGTCGATGTTGGTGATGATGCCGCAGGTGTCGCAGTCGAAGCCGTACTTCGCGCGGTCGTAGCCGATCGAGCGGATGACCTCACGTGCGATCTTGGGGATATCGACGTAGCAGCTCGTCGTGATCTCGCCCATGATGTGGACAAGGCCGGTGGAGACGGTCGTCTCGCAGGCGACGCGGCCGTTGGGGTCCTTTTCCAGAATGGCGTCGAGCACCGCGTCGGAGATCTGGTCGCAGATCTTGTCGGGATGCCCTTCGGTGACGGACTCGGAGGTGAATAAACGCTTTGCCATGATTCTTCTTTCCTTTCTTTTCTCGCGGGAGCACAAAAAAAGCGCTCGGCCGAATCGGTCGAGTGCGAAAACTTTTTGCTTTCCCTCATCTTTCGATTCGTTCGACGGATTTGGCACCTTGCGCTGCAGGTTGCCGTGGTATCATCGGGCCGTTCCCTCCACCACTCTTGATGAAGTATGAACTTGTCTGGTATTTGCTGAAATTATTCTACCCGGATTCCCATGTGATGTCAACAGATATTTCAAGAATTTGTGCAAATGCTTGACTTTGCCCTTTCTTATGCTACAATAACCACAGCAAGAAATGCGAGAGTCATCGGAGGACCTGCGGCCGCAGCCGCAGCGGTCGAGAAGATGTCGGATGCGTCCGGTCAAAAAAGGGACCGGATTTTTTTTGCTCATTTTCAAGAGGGGAGAGAGTGTCATGGTATTCAGCAGCGCCAGCTTTCTGATCTTTTTTTCTGCCGTGCCTGCTTGTCCTGTATTTCCTTGTGCCGCGGCGCTGCCGCTATCTGAGAAACCTTATCCTGCTGGCCTTTTCGCTGGCGTTCTATGCCTGCGGCGGGCCGAAATTTCTGTTGCTCATGCTGCTCTCCATTGTCATCAACTACGTCGGCGGGCTGCTGGCGGGGCCGGCGCACCGCGCGGGGACGCGGCGGCTCGGCATGACGCTTGCCGTAGTGCTGGGGCTTGCGCTGCTGGGCTGGTTCAAGTACGCGGGCTTCTTCGGCGAGATGCTCCACGCTCTGCTGCCGGTCATTCCGGTGCCGCAGGTGACGCTGCCCATCGGCATCTCCTTCTTCACCTTTCAGGGCCTGAGCTACGTCATTGACGTCTACCGCGGCGACGCCGCGGTGCAGCGCGACCCGCTCAAGCTCGCGCTTTACATCGCCTTCTTTCCGCAGCTCGTCGCCGGTCCCATCGTGCGCTACACCACCGTCGCGGAGGAGATCGACGAGCGGCATGAGTCCGTCTCCGAATTCTCCGCCGGCGCGGTGCGCTTCCTCTTCGGCCTTGGCAAAAAGATGCTGCTGGCGAACGCCGTGGCGCGGATCGCGGATGCGGCCTTTGCCGCCGCCATGCCCTCGGTGCTCTTTGCATGGCTGGGCGCGGTGGCGTACACCTTCCAGATCTACTTCGATTTTTCCGCCTATTCCGATATGGCCATCGGCCTCGGGCGAATGTTCGGCTTCCACTTTTTGGAGAATTTCAATTACCCCTATGTTGCGCGGAGCGTCACGGAGTTCTGGCGGCGCTGGCACATTTCACTTTCCACCTGGTTCCGCGACTATGTGTATATCCCGCTCGGCGGCAACCGCTGCTCGAGGGCGCGCAATGTGTGGAACCTCTTCGTCGTCTGGTTCCTGACCGGAATGTGGCACGGCGCGAGCTGGAATTTCATCGCCTGGGGGCTATGGTTCTTTGTGCTGCTCGTGGGGGAAAAGTTCCTTTGGGGCAAGGCTCTGGAGCGTCTGCCGTCGCTCGTGCGCCACGCCTACGCGATGGTGTTGGTCGTATTCAGCTGGGTGCTCTTCCGCGCCGAGACGCTCACGGCTGCGGCGGCTTACCTCGCCGCCATGTTCGGCAGCAGCGGCGTGTGGTGCGGCAGCCGCGTCGTCTATTACGCGCTGGAGTTCTGGCCGGAGCTGCTGTGTTGCTGTATCGCCGCGCTGCCGGTGAAGCAATGGCTGGAGACGGCGCTTCAAAAGCGGGACGCCGCGCCCGCCCGCGCCGTGCTGACGTGGGGGCCGAAGCTCGCGGCGATGACGCTGCTGGCGTGCTCGTACTGCAAGCTCGTCACGGGCTCGTTCAATCCCTTCATCTATTTCCGGTTCTGAGAGGAGGCGCCGACATGAAAAAATTCAGCGAGTGGGCGATGGCCCTGCTCTTTTCCGGCACGCTCCTGGTCTTGATGGCAGCGACCATCCTGCTGCCGAAGGAGCGCTACTCCTACTACGAAAACCGCAACCTCTCCGCCTTCCCCGAGATCAGCGTCGAGAGCGTCGCGAGCGGAAAGGTCTTCGGCGAGCTGGAGACCATGTTCTGCGACTATGCCGCCTGGCGCACCGCCGCGCTCCGCGCGGTGACCTGGTGCGACCTGAATCTTTTTCACCGTCCTGTGGTGAACGAGGTCGTCGTCACGCCCGACGCGCTGCTCGAGGAGCTCTACACCATGCCCGACACCGCCGAGGACATTCTGCGCGAGGCCGACGCCGTGGCGGCGGACAACGCCGCGCTGCGCGATCAGATCGAGGCCTACGGGGGATACTACTGCTATCTCGCCGTGCCCTGCCAGTACGCCTACTACGAGGACGAGTACCCCGCCTACCTCGAAAATCGCGCCGCCTACACCGCCGCGGAGCGCACGGCGCTCCGCGAGGCCATGGAGGCGCGGGGCATCGCCTATGTGGACATGGGCGAGATCTTTGATGCCGAGGGCCATCTGCCGGAGTTCAGCTCAAAGGTGGACAACCACTACGGCCTGCGCGGCGCGTATGTGACCTACCGCGCGGCGGCGGAGCGGCTCGCGGCGGACGGCTGCGCGCTCCGCGTCCCCGAGGAGGGGACGGACGTGACCTTCTCCGCGCTGCCCAATCCCTACATGGGCTCGCGCACGCGCAAGCTGCTCGGCCTGCGCGGCAGCGATGAAAAGCTCCTCACGGCCTCGTTCACCGAGGACATCCCCTTTACCCGCTTCGATAACGGCGCGGCGGCGGGGGCCACGGTCTACGCGCTTCCGGGCAGCGACGCCGAGCCGCTGACCTACGGCCTCTACATGGGCGGCGACATCGCCGAGACGGTCATCCGAACCGACCGCCCCGAGCTTCCCAACGCCCTGATCTTCGGCGACAGCTTCACCAATCCGGTGGAGTGCCTTGCCTACTACAGCTTCAACGAGCTGCGCTCGGTCGACCTGCGCCACTACACGGTGCAGAGCCTGAGCGACTACATCGCGGCCTATCAGCCCGACGTGGTGCTGTGCGTCCGCGACTATCAGGCGCTGCTCTCGCGGGAGTTCAACGGAGCTTTCTTCGGCTGACTGCCGCAAAAGCCGGACAGAAAGGAGGCGGAACGCCTTGCGGATCGCGCTTTCCGACCACTTTACCTACCAAAAGCTCCTGCGCTTCACGATGCCCAGCATCGTCATGATGATCGTCACCTCGGTCTACAGCATCGTGGACGGATTCTTTGTTTCCAACTGCGTGGGCAAGAACGCCTTTGCCGCGCTCAACCTCATCTTCCCCGTGCTCATGGCGCTCTCTGCCTTCGGCTTCATGGTCGGCACCGGCGGCAGTGCCCTCATCGCCAAGACCCTCGGCGAGGGAAAGACAAAGAAGGCGAACGGCATCTTCTCAATGATCGTCGCGATCCTGGCGGTCGGCGGCGCGGCGCTCGCCGCGATCTTCTTCGTGTTCATCCGGCCGATCTCCTATGCCGTCGGCGCGACGGAGCTGACCATCGACGACTGCGTGCTCTACGGGCGCATCCTGCTCGTCTCGCTGCCGCTCTTCATGCTGCAAAACAGCTTTCAGAGCTTCCTTGCCACGGCGGAAAAGCCGGGCTTCGGGCTGAAGGTGACGGTGTTCGCGGGCTTGACGAACGTGGTGCTCGACTTCCTGCTTGTCTACGTCCTCTCCCTCGGCCTTGCGGGTGCGGCGCTCGCTACCGCCTTTTCGCAGGCGGTCGGTGCGGCCATTCCACTCGTTTACTTCCTGCGCGAGAACGACACGCCGCTGCGGCTCGGACGGCCGTGCTTTGACCTGCGCGCGCTTTGGCGGGCCTGCTGTAACGGCTCGAGCGAGATGGTGAGCAATCTCTCCGGTTCGCTCGTCGGCATCCTCTACAACGTGCAGCTCATGGCCATCGCGCAGGAGGACGGCGTGAGCGCCTACGGCGTTCTGATGTACGTCGACTTCATCTTCAAGGCATTTTTCTTCGGCTATTCCATCGCCGTCACGCCGGTCGTCGGCTACCACTACGGCGCACAAAACCATGCGGAGCTCAAAAGCCTCCTGCGCAAGAGCCTGATCATCACCGTGCTCGTGAGCCTCGTCATGACCGGCGCTTCCGTGACCCTTGCCGGCCCTATTGCCGACCTCTTTGTGGGCTACGACGCGGCGCTGCACGATATGACGGTCAACGCCCTGCGCATCTACTCCGTCTCGTTTCTCGTCTTCGGCTTCAACATCTTCGGCTCGGCGTTCTTCACCGGGTTGAACGACGGCACGGACAGCGCGCTCATTTCGTTCCTGCGGACGCTGGTGTTTCAGGTCGCGGCGATCTTGCTGCTGCCGAGGTGGCTGGACATCAACGGCATCTGGCTCGCCGTCACCGCCGCGGAATCGCTCACGCTGCTCGTCACCGTTTCGCTCCTTGCCGCGAAGCGGAGAAAATATCACTACTGAGCCGAAAAATTCCCGCCGCGCGGCGGGAATTTTCGCGGAATTTATAATTTGGTAATGACTTTTTCCGCCGCATAGGGTACAATGCAGGATAAGCTATTTTCACGATCGGAGGGATCGACCTTGAATTCTCTGCGCCGCCGCATCGACCGCTTCTGCGTGCTGCATCCGAACTTCGGCATTCCGAACCTGATGCTCTACATCGTCATCGGCAACATCGCCTTCTATCTGCTCTCCCTGTTCTCCACGCTTGACGGAGGCTCCTTTTACTCCATTCTCAGCTTCAGCTGGGCGGGCCTCAAGCAGGGGCAGCTCTGGCGGCTGCTGTCCTTCAGCTTTCTGCCGATGACCACCAGCCCCTTCTGGATGCTGGTGAGCTGCTATTTCTATTACTGGATCGGCTCGACGCTCGAGCGTGAGTGGGGTACGGCGAAGTTCACCATCTACTACCTCAGCGGCGTGCTCCTCACGGCGCTCGGCGCGACCATCACGAGCCTGATCACCGGGTACGACTGGCAGGTGGCGGGCGCGGAGTATGTGAACCTTGCCATGTTCTTCGCCTTTGCCACGCTCTATCCCGACGCGCAGGTGCTGCTGTTCTTCTTCATTCCGGTCAAGATCAAGTGGATGGCCATTCTGGATGCGTGCTACTTCGCGTACATCATCTTCTTCTGCGCCGCCTCCCGCTATTGGATCGGCGTGGTGCTGCCGCTCGTGGCGCTGCTGAACTTCTTCGTGTTCTTCGCGCCGGAGCTGGGGCGCTTTGCCAAGCGGGAGCAGACGCGGACCAAGCAGGCGGCGCACTTCCACAACGCCGTCCGCCAGACGCAGCGCGAGCAGCAGAGTCAGGGCTACCGCCACAAGTGCGCGGTCTGCGGCCGCACCGATGTCACAAATCCGGAGCTGCAGTTCCGCTACTGCTCGAAGTGCGCGGGCTATCACTGCTTCTGCTCCGACCACATTTTCAACCACGTCCACTTCACGGACGAGAATCCCTAAGGAGGCATTGTTATGGCATTGACCAGAGAACAGGCATGGGAGCTGCTCAACGAGTACAACAAGGGTGAATTTCATCTCAAGCACGGCCAGATCGTCGGCGACGTGATGCGCTGGTACGCAATAGAGCTGGGCTACGGCGACGAGGCCGACTTCTGGGAGACCGTAGGTCTCCTGCACGACCTCGACTTTGAGATGTATCCCGACGAACACTGCATCAAATCGCAGGAGATCATGCGAGAAAAGGGACTGGATGAGCGCCTGATCCGCGCGACCGCCAGCCATGGCTACGGCCTGCATTTCGACGGCCTGCCCGAGCCGCAGCACGAGATGGAGAAGGTCCTTTTCGCCGCCGACGAGCTGACCGGTCTGATCGGCGCGGTCGCCCTCATGCGCCCGAGCAAGAGCGTGGACGACCTTGAGGTCAAGTCCGTCAAGAAGAAGTACAAGGACAAGAAGTTCGCCGCCGGCTGCTCGCGCGAGGTCATCGAGCGCGGCGCGGAGATGCTTGGCTGGGATCTCGATACCCTCATCGAGCGCACCATCCTCGCCATGCGCGCGAGCGAGCACGTCGATTGAAACGAAAAAAACGCGGAGACCGCAGCGCGGTCTCCGCGTTTTTCATGCGTTTTCAGTAGGGGCAGGGGAACGCGGAGAACACCGCGTGGCCGTTCACAAGCGTGAAGGGATATTCGTAGGTGTCCACCGTGTCGGTCGGGACGAACGCCTGCGCGTCGTCGCTCCAGTCGCCGCGCGTGATGTGCTGCGTCAGAATGCCGCTGCTGCCGATGATCGTGACCTCCATCTCGTCGCCCATGATGGTGATGTCGCTGCCGCGGTCGGCCCACGCCGCGTAGAGCGCGCCGTCGGACTCCACAAAGCGGCCTGTGGCGAGCCATTCGTCGGCAAGCTCCGCGCTGACGTGCTCGCACAGCAGCGCGCGCAGCTCGTCGAGCGTGTTCACGTCGCCCAGCGTGACGCGGGCAAGGGGAAGACCGTCCACCGTGATGCCGGGCGCGCCGCTGTCCACGGGCGGGGTGGTCATGTTGAACCACGACCAGAGGGTCTTCGTGGTGTAATAATCTGCGAGGATGATCTCGTCCTGCGGCACATTGAGCAGAGACTGTGTGTGGCTGTCGAGCGCGTTGTAGAAGCGGCTGTAGGGGATCTCGAATTTCTGCGCCGAGGCGGCATAGGGCGCGATGACGGCGGGGTCAAAGGTGATGGTCATGCCCTTGTCGTTGAAGTAGAAGCTCGCGTTGGCGGCAAGGTCGAAGATGTAGGAGGCGTAGTCCTCGAAGTAATACTCGCTCAGCCCCTGCGCGTCGATCTGCTCCAGAACCGCCATCGCCAGCGTGTGCGTCAGCGATTCGCCGAGGGCGCTGTCGGTCGAGGGCTGCGCGTCCAGACCGTCGAGCGTCAGAAATTCGCCGGTCGTCAGGTCGAAGCTCCAGGCGCGGATGCTCTCCCAGCCGTGTGCGCCGCCGTAGTTGGAGTAGCCCACGCCCCAGACGCTCACAAGACCGTAGTGCCGGCAGATGCTGTCCACGATCAGCTCGTCGGCGTAGTTCGCCCAGTAGGCGCGCTGTTCGGCATCAAGGCTGTCGTAATGCTCCCGCGCCATTGCCAGCGCCTCCTGCGCGGAGGCGTCCAGCGCGTCCGCGGCGCGCTGCATCTCGGCGTTGAAGGCAAGCGCCGCGGCGTATTCCCGCGGGACGTCGACCGCCGCATTGCTGACCGGCGGCGTATAGACCTCGTCGGCAGACGTGCGGACCTCAAGCTGCGGCAGATCGTATTTTTCGATGAGCAGCACCGTGCCGTCGTCGGCCTTGTACTCGACTTCCTTTGTCAGGTGTTCCTCGGTAAAGACGACGCGCAGCTCGTCCTTTGCAGGTTCGTCGGGCTTGTCCGGCTCGACCTTGACGGCGCAGGCACCGAGTGACAGCGCCAGCGAGAGCGCGAGCAGGGTGGAAAGCAGTTTTCTCATGCGGTGTCTCCTTTCTGAAAGAGGGGGGAGGTCACAGAATGACCGGGTCGGTCGTCCATGCGCTGCCGGGCCTCGCCGCGGCGAGGTCGGGATAGGCGAGGACGTATTGCTCCTCGGCGCGGGCGGTCAGGGCAAAGAGCCGCTGCGCGTCCGCGTCCAGCCGCCGCACGTCCGCGCTCCTCGTGAGGACAGGCGCGGCGGCGGTCGTTTTCATGCATCGGAGCACCTCGCGCCCGCGCGCGTTGCACGCCAGCACGCGCAGATAGGGCACGCGCTGCGGGGTGCCCTCCGGCGTGACGCCGAGATAAGCGGCGAGCAGCAGCCGCCGCAGCCGCGCGTAGGCGTAGCGCTTGGACTTCGCCGCGGCAAGGATGCTGTCGATCGTCGTCTCGCGCTGCACGGCGTCGTAGAAGCGGTGGTAAAGCCCCTCGCCGCCGCCGTCGAAGGGGGCGAAGTCCTCCTCGCGCATCGCGCGCAGACGGGCGAGGATCGCACGCTCGGCGTTTGCCATCGTCACCGGCGCGCGGCCCGCCGCGCGTTCGCGCGCGCAGATCGCCGCGCTCTCCGGCGTGAGAAATTCGTCGGCGCACGCGCCGTTTATGAGCAGTTCGCGGATGCGGCTCGCGGAGGCGAAGCCCTCTGCCGCGCCGCCGTCGTGCCCGACGCCCCTTCGCGGCAGCGCCAGCGGCATCAGCGCGGCGGCCTGCCGCGCGATGGCCTTGCAGTATTCCACGCCCAGAATGTCGTTCGGCTGCGCGAGGACGGCGGCCTTCTCACCGAGCAGCTTGCGTGCGGCGGCTTCGCGCGCTGCGGCGAAGGAGACGCCCTCCTGTAAGCCCTGACGCAGATACGCGGCAAAGGACTCCGATTCGAGCGCCGCCGCCACGGCCTTCAGCGTTTCCGTGTCGCCGCATTCACTGCCGAAGACCAGCGTGTCCACCGCGCCGGTCGCCGCCAGCACGCCCACGCCGCCCGCGGCGAAGCCCTCGGCGGACGCGATCGCCCACGGCAGCGGCAGCTCGAGCACGAGGTCGGCGCCGCCGCGCACGGCGGCCTCCGCGCGTGCGTGCGTCCGCATGACGGCAAAATCGCCCCGCTGGACGAAGCTGCCGCTCATGGCGCAGACGACGGTGGTCTCCGCGCCGAGACGGCGGCGCAGCTCGCCGAGCTGCCAGGCGTGGCCGCGATGGAATGGATTATACTCACTTATGATACCAGCAGTCCGCATAAAAATCATCTCAAAAAGGTTACAATTTTGGCTCCTGCAAAAAAATTTATGGTTGTCATCACGGAAATTTTTGCTATAATAAAAGGCGTATGTATTGGTCCGTCGGACAAATTCCCACAATTCCCATCTCTATCTTACCTGAAATTGGGGCACATTGCAAGACGCCGCCCCCTGGAAAACGGAGGAAACAACATGAATGTTCTGGTCATCAACGCAGGAAGCTCTTCCCTGAAGTATCAGCTTCTCAATCCCGCCACCGGCGCGCTGCTCGCCAAGGGCCTTTGCGAGCGCATCGGCATCGACGGCAAGTTCACCTACAAGCCCCAGCTCGAGGGCAAGGAGGCCATCAAGGCCGCCGACGTCGCCATGCCCACCCACAACGAAGCCATCGCGGCTGTTCTGAACGCCCTCGTGGACGAGAAGAACGGCGTCATCGGCTCTATGAAGGAGATTGACGCGGTCGGTCACCGCGTGGTCCACGGCGGCGAGAAGTTCGCCAAGTCCGTCGTCATCACCGACGAGGTCATGGCCGCCATCGAGGAGTGCAATCCCCTCGCGCCCCTGCACAATCCCGCCAACATCATCGGCATCAAGGCCTGCCAGCAGCTCATGCCCGGCGTGCCCATGGTCGCCGTGTTCGACACCGCCTTCCATCAGACGATGCCGCCCGTGGCCTACACCTATGCCATTCCCTATGAGTATTACGAGAACGACAAGGTCCGCCGCTACGGCTTCCACGGCACCAGCCACAAGTATGTGGCCTCCCGCGCCGCCGATATGCTCGGCAAGCCCATCGAGAGCCTGAAGCTCATCTCCTGCCACCTCGGCAACGGCTCCTCCGTCACCGCTGTGGACGGCGGCAAGAGCGTGGAGACCTCCATGGGCTTCACGCCCCTCGCCGGCCTGCCCATGGGCACCCGCGCGGGCGACATCGACGCCGGTATTCTGGAGTACCTGATGAACAAGTACGGCTACTCCATCGGCGAGATGCTGAACATCCTCAACAAAAAGTCCGGCATGGAGGGCATCTCCGGCGTTTCCTCCGACTTCCGCGATCTGGAGGAGGGCGCTGAGAAGGGCAACGAGCGCTGCGCGCTTGCCCGTGAGAAGTTCGCCTACGAGGTCAAGAAGCTCATCGGCGCGTATGCCGCCGTCATGGGCGGCGTGGACGCCATCATCTTCACCGCCGGTGTCGGCGAGAACGACGCGCTCGAGCGTATGCAGATCGCGTCCGGTCTGGAGTACATGGGCGTGAAGATGGACGAGGACGCCAACAACGTCCGCGGCGAGGAGCGCGTGATCTCCGCCACGGATTCCAAGGTCAAGGTCCTGCTCATCCCCACCAACGAAGAGCTGATGATCGCCATGGATACCGCCTCCCTCGTCGGCTGAGGCAAAAAGCAAGCGGAATAAAAGGAAGCAGATGCGAAAGCATCTGCTTCCTTTTTGCGTTATTCCGCAGCCTCCGGCCGCGGCTTATCCCACGGGAGAGGGAGCTTCTGCACAAGCCCGATGAGCTGGCCCGAAATGAGCACGGTCAGCAGCGAGTAGCCGATGCGTCGCAGCGGGATGTAGGTCAGCGACAGGCCGAGCACCACCAGATCAGTGGAGAGATAGGCCCATTGGATGCCCATGCCCGTGACGTGCGCGATGCACATGGCGAGTGCGTCGTCGCCGCCGGAGGCGCCGCCCGCGCGCACGGAAAGTCCCGCGCCGACGCCGACGAACAGCGCGCCGACCACGGCGGCAAGCAGCGGCATTTCGGCCAGCTGCGGCCAGAGCGGCGGGAACAGCTCGTAGAGCTTGTAGGGCAGCGAGAAGCCCACGGTCGCGATGAGCGAGTAGGCAATGAAGCTGCGGCCCAGCAGCCGCCAGCCCCAGCCGTAGCACAGCAGGTTCAACACAAAGCCGGAGACGGCGGGGGAGAGGGAAAACCAATGGTCGAGCAGCAGCGTCGCGCCGAGCACGCCGCCCTCGGTGATGCCGGAGACGGAGTGGACGTGGTAGAGACCGAACGCCAGGAACGCGCTGGAGAAAAACGCCATGCAGCAGCGCCAGCGCTCCAGGCCGCGCACGGTGGCGCGGCACTCGTTCCAGAGGCCGCGCAGGGAGGGGGAAGACAAGCTAAAACCTCGCGATCTGTTGTGGATTTGGCGGCTCAGGCGGTTGTTTCACGCACAAAGCCTTCGGGGTAAACGGTGAAGTCGTACACCGTGCCGTCCTCGGGGACGGCGAGAGAGCCGTCCCGTAAGCTGAGAAAGGGCTGGTAGATGATGGCTGTGCCGTCCGCGGCGGTGACGGTGACCTGCGTGTTCGGCATGATGTCGCTCTCGTTGGCGATGAGATACACCGGTGCAGCGCCGTTGCCGTGATAGAGAAGCTCGCCGGCCTCGGGCAGCTCCGCGCCCTCGGTGAGCCAGCCGTATTCGTTCACGGCGACGTCCGCATTTTCATCGGCGGGGACGATGCAGTAGATGTCCCAGCCGCCGGGGGCGACGACCTGCTCCGCGGGGATCTCCCGCAGGAAGGGATAGGCGGTGAGACAGTCCGCGCCCTCGAGCAGGGTGGTCAGGTCGGTATCCGTCTCGCCGTTGGTCGAGCCGAGGTAGGCGCAGCCGAGCACCGCGCCCGCGGCGCGGATGGTCTCGCGCAGGTCGGCGAGCGACTGCTCCGCCTCGCTCGGCGCAGGGGGATCGGGAGTATCGGGGGTGTCGGGCTGCTCGACCGGCGGCTGCGCGGAGGGGTTCTCCGCCGACTTTTTCCCGCCGCAGGCGGTGAGGGTGAGCAGCAGCAGCGCACTGAGCAGCGCGCAAAGGATCCGTTTCATGGGAGATGTTTTCCTTTCGGGGATTCAGAATTTTCCGCCGGAGTGCGAGAAGCCGCCGGAGTTGACGGTCGTGCCGCCGGAGAAGCTCGGGCCGCTGTCGTGGTCGTCGGACTCCGTCTTGATGGGCGTGCGCACCTCGGTGGTGTGGGTGAAGCGATCCTCGCGCGCGGTGATCTCGGCGCCGCCGGAGACGGTGTAGCGCGCGGCCTCGGTCGCGCGGCGCACGCTCTTGAGCTGACGCTTATAGACCGCGCAGACGATGAACGCCACGATCAGGCCGAGGGGCAGACCGAACCGGAAGGCCATGAGGGCGGCAAAGAAAAGCTTATCCCCAAAGCTCAGCGGTTCATATTCCTCCTCGGTTTCGTCGGACGGCTCCACGTCGATGGGGGCGCCGTTGGCGTTGGCCTCGAGGTAGCGGCCGCACGCGGCGATGTAGTCCGCGAAGCCGCCGTACCAGTCGTCCTCACGGAAATTGTCGAGGAACTCGTCCTGCATGATGTACTTGCCGTAGTCGGTGAAGGCAGCGTTGGCGGTGTCGCCGTGGGCGAGCATCTGGAAATCGCGCTCGGCCATGCTCAGCGCGAGCATAATGCCGTTGCTGTCGTAGGAGGCGGCAAGCCCGAGCGCGTCCCACGCGTATTCGGTGAAGGCGGCCATGCCGGTCTCACCGGTCTCCGTGACCGCGTCGGGGTCGATGTAGTCCGCCATGTCGTCGACGGTCACGACGTACACGCCGCAGCCGTACTGCTCGCTGACGGCGGCCGCCGCATCGTTGAGCGCGGCGCATTCGTCCGTGGAGAGAATGTCGGCGTCGTCGTAAACATAGACGTCCGCATCCGCCGCGGCGGACACGCTCAGCGACAGCGCGAGGACGAGGGCGAAGAGCAGGGAAGCATATTTCTTCATCATCATGCCACCTCCTTACAGGCTCAGGAGAAGTCCGGCAGCCATCACGCCCAGCATACAAAGACCGGTGATGGCGGCGAAATGCTTCCAGTACAGTCCCTTGTCGAGCGGCAGGTCGCCGACGAGCTTGCCGGTCTGGCCGTTCATGGCGAAGAGAAAGCTCTTGCCGTTCCACTTCGTGCTCAGCAGCCACACGGGCATGAGCGCATAGTGGACCTTGCCGCGGTGGAGCGTGACGTTTCGGCTCTCGACCGTGCAGGAGGTGTAGTCGCCGCGGGCGTCCTGCTCCATCAGCTCCACGGCGCTCGTTTCGCAGCGGCTGTCCGCGCGTTCGGCGCAGTCCTGCACGGAAACGTCGTACTTGTCGGCGAGGAAGCCGGGCAGATACGCCGTGGAAAAGGGCTTGAGCTCCTTGTAGTCGAAAGGCTCGATGGCGTCCATGTGGTCGTCGGGCATCTTGCTCGAGGCGTCCACCGGCACGCGCTCGAACCGCACCGTGCCCGCGCGGCGCACATCGTAATGGTTCGTGACGGTCACGTTTTCACGGGCGGTGGAGTAGCCGCTCACCTTGGTGCCGTGGCAGCGGACGTCGACCTCCGCGCTGCCGTCGTAGAGCCAGAAGGGGACGTAGACGCCCTTGACCTCCTCGATGTGGTTCTCATTGGAGAACGCCTTCGGCAGCAGCTTCTTGCCGCCGTAGTGCTTTTTGAGCGCCGCGACTGCGGCGGCCTTATCCAGCTTGAAGGGCAGCACATAGTCGGGCTTGAGCGCGCCGCTGAACTGCCCGGGCACGATGGTGTTGTTGCCGCAGTAGGGGCAGGAGGTCGCACTGGTCGTCTCGTCGCAGATCAGCTCCGCGCCGCAGCTCGGGCAGGAATAGACGCGCAGCTTTTCCGCGTCCGCGCCCCAGTCGCTGCCGGAGACGGCGGTCCATTCGCCGTCCGCCGCGGCCTGCTCCTCCGCCTGACGGAACGCGCCGGCAGCCTGCGCGTCCTTCTCGGCGTAGAGCTTTTCGATCTCCGCGACCTCGTAGCTCGAGCCGCAGAAGTCGCATTGGAGCTTGCCGGTCGCGCTGTCGAAGCGCAGCGGGCCGGTGCAGGCGGGACACTTGTAATTGGTCACCTGATTTGCCATGCTTTTTTCTCCTTTTTCAGACTTGTCATAAGGTCGGCAGGAGCCTGCCGCGCAGCGCGGCAGGCTCGATCATACCGTGTTATCGTTTGTGGATCGCTCAGGCTCTGGGCTTGCCGCAGTTGGAGCAGAACTTGCCCTTGTTCACGGTGCCGCACTCGCAGGTCCACTCGCCCGCGGGCGCGGGCTTGCCGCACTCCGAACAGAATTTGCCCGTGTTCTTCGCGCCGCAGCTGCATGTCCACTCCTTCGCGCTCACCGGAGCCGGCTTGCCGCAGTTCGCGCAGAACTTGCCCGTGTTGCCCGTCTGGCCGCAGCTGCAAGTCCAGCCCTGTACGGCGGGGGCCGGAGCGGGAGCGGGCTGCGCCGCCTGCTGCTGCATCTGTGCGCCCTGCTGATAGAGGGTGCCCATCTGCGCGCCTGCCATGCCGCCTGCCATGCCCATGCCCATGAATGCGCCGACCGCGCCGTTCGGGTTCGCCGCCGCCGTCTTCATCGCGTCGCCGGTCGCGCCCGCAAGATGCGCCGCCGCGCGGGTGGGATCCATGAACGCCGCGTTGCGCTGCATCTCCTTGATCATCTTCTCGTCTTCCTCGTTCGCCGTGACGGAGGAAACGCCGAAGGAGACGACCTCGATGCCGCGCAGGTCGCGCCACTTGGCGCTCAGCGCCTCGTTGAGCGCGTCCGCCAGCTCGACCGTGTGGCCGGGCAGCGCGGAGTAGCGGATGCCCATTTCGCTGATCTTCGCGAACGCGGGCTGGAGCGCGGTGAGCAGCTCGGTCTTGAGCTGGCTGTCGAGATTGGAGCGGTCATAGTCCTCGCTCACGTTGCCGCAGACGTTCGTGTAGAACAGGAGCGGGTTGGCGATATGATAGCTGTACTCGCCGAAGCAGCGGATGCCCACGTCGATGTCGATCGCCGCGCGCTGGTCGACCACGCGGAACGGAACGGGAGACGCCGTGCCGTACTTGTTGCCGATGAGCTCCTTCGTGTTGAAGTAGTAGACGCGCTGGTCCTTCGGCGCTTCGCCGCCGAAGGTGAAACGCTTGCCGATGTTGCGGAAAACGTCGCCGATGCCGTCGCCGAGCTTGCCCGAGAAGATGCTCGGCTCGGTGGAGGAATCGTAGAGAAATTCGCCCGGCTCGGCGCAGACCTCCACGACCTTGCCCTGCTCGACGATGAGCATACACTGGCCATCCGCCACGGCGATCATCGAGCCGTTGGTGATGATGTTCTCGTCGCCCTTGTAGTTGCTCGAACGGCCCGTGACCTTCTTGTGGCCCTTGGTCGCCAGAATGTTTGCGGGCATCGCTTCACAGTAGAAGTATTCCTTCCACTGGTCGGCCATCACGCCGCCTGCCGCGCCCGCGATCGCTTTGATCAGTCCCATACGATAAAGCTCCCTTCTGTTTCTTTCAGCCGGCTTTGCTTGTATTTGTTTGCGATGCATCCAGTTTATCAGAAAATAGACAAAAACGCAATGACCTTTTGCGCTTTCCTGTACACTTTCGTTATCCGGTAGCACAAAAGAAGGCTATATTTTTGAATGTTGTTCAAAGCGCTATATTGCAATTTCTTTACGGCGTGCTATAATTTGAGAACTGTTCAGGAAAGGAGCACTCCCTATGGCACGAAAGCAGATGATCGAGGGCGGCACGAAGAACCGCATCCGCGAGGTCGGAGGACGACAGATCTTTGAGCACGGCTACGACGGCACGAGCGTGCGCGGCATTATGCTGGAGGTCGGCGGCGAGGTCGGCTTGTTCTACTATTACTACAAGACGAAGGACGATCTGTTCACCGATGTGCTTGACCACTTCTTCGAGCCTTACCGGAAGGACTTTGAGGCGCTTGCCGCCGAGGCGAAAGAGAAGCCCTATCGGGCGCTGCTGCGCTTTTTCAGCTACATCAAGCGCGAGGTGCGCGCCTTCCGCGCGAAGTACGAGGGCAATATGCACCGCACGGTCCGCTGGGCCATTCGCGAGCAGACGCTCACGGTCATCGAGCCGTATATCGAGGACATCATCCGCACGCTCATGACCTGCGGCGCGAAGCCGACGGTGGACCCGCACACGATGGCGATCTTCCTCGCGCACGGCCTGGGGAGCTGCATCCTGCACGAGGACGCCGACTGGGTGGACGAGGCGACGGACGATATGCGCCGCACGGTCAACCTCATCATGGGGCTCAGCGAGGAGGAGTCCCGCAAAATGTTTGAAGACGCGGACGGGAAAGCAAATGCTCCCGCCGCGATGGAAGGAGAAAAGGAAAATGAAATGTAAGAAGCTCGTATCCCTGTTCCTCAGCTTGCTGCTGGCGACGGTGCTTGCCGTGCCGGCCTGCGCCGCGTTCGAGGACGTTTTTGCCGACGGCTCTGCCGACGGTACGCGCGACGGCTCGCTGTTTCTTTCGGGAGAGACCGTGCGGAGCAGTGCCGCGGTGAACGGCATCCTGCTCGCCGCGGGCAGGACCGTCGGCGTGAACGGTACAGGAGCGTATGTCATGGCCGCGGGCTATGAGGTGACGCTCGGCGGCACGGCGGAGAACGACGCGTTCCTCGCGGGCTACAGCATCGGCGTGAGCGGCACGGCGCAGCGCGACGTGTTCGCCGCAGGTCAGAGCATCACGGTGAACGGCACGGTGGGGCGCGACCTCTACGCCGCTGCCAACACCGTCACCATCACCGGCTCCGTCGGCGGCGACGTGTACGTCAGCGCCGAGAGCGTCATCATCGGCGACGGCGCCGAGATCGGCGGACGGCTGCACTGCAATGCAAGCGCCCTGCGCTCCGTGCCCGACGGCATCGCGGACAACGCCGAGCTTTACGACGACCCGGCGAGCGGCGACGTGAACGTGAACATCACGGTCTCCGAGCCAAGCATCGGCAGCATCGTGCTGCGTAAGGCGCTGAGCTTTGCGGGTGTGCTGCTGCTCGCCTTTGTCCTGCTGTGGCTCACGCCGCTGTGGGAGACGGTGGATCGGAAGTATTACGGCGCGCCGTTCGGCAGGTATGCCAAGGCGTTCGGCATCGGCTTCGCGGTGCTCGCGGGCGTGCCGCTCGCGGCGATCCTGCTGTTTATCTCGAATGTCGGCGTGCGCCTTGCGCTGATCGTGCTGTTCCTTTATGCTGCGGCGATCATCGCCGCTCCCGTGTTCCTTGGCTTTTTCCTCGGCGCGCTGCTCTGGCGCGGGGCGATGAAGAAGGCTCCCTGCTACTATGCGGAGCTGGCCATCGGCATCCTCGTTTGGCGCGTCGCGGCCAGTGTGCCCGGTCTGTCCTTTGCGGTGGGCCTCGTCTCCGTGCCGCTCGGTCTCGGGGTTGTGACGCTCCTGCTCGGCAAGGGCGCGGCGAAGCCGTCGCCCAAGGCGGAGACGGCTTGCGGGGAGTGCGCGGCGTCCGACCCCGCGGCGCTGCCGGAGGACAGCGACAGCGCGGAGCAATAAGCCCATATCGCACAGCGAAAAGAGACCGCTCGGGCGGTCTCTTTTTTGATGGGAACATAATTTTTTATTATGTCTACTTGCAATGCGGCGGCGATTCCTGTAAAATGGTGTCGAAAACTTTTCCGACCTCGGAGGCTGTCATGAAGAAACGAACCTTATTTTTGAGCTGTTTGCTCGCGCTTGTGCTGAGCACCGCCGCGCTCGCCGCGGACTACACCGACGTTCCCGCCGACTCGTGGGCGCGGGAGAGCATCGACAAGGCCGCAGAGTACGGTCTGATGAACGGCGTGGGGGAGGGGCGCTTCGGCCTCGGAGAGACCATCTCGCGCGAGCAGTTCGTCACCATTCTGGTGCGGATGTTCGGCTGGGAGAGCGTGGGCGGCGAGGACGCCGCCATCGACATCGCGGATTCGTGGGCGCGGGAGTTTGTCAACACCGCTGCCGCCAACGGCGTCATTGACGCGGGAGGAAAATTCCGCCCGAGGGACGCCATCACGCGCCGCGAAATGGCGGTGATGCTCGTGCGTGCGCTCGGCCTCGGCGAGCTTGCCAAGGCGGACGCGGACGCGGCGCTGCCCTTCGCCGATGTGACCGCCCAGCGCGGCTACATTGCCATCGCCTACGAGATCGGCATGACCACCGGCACGACCGAGACGACCTTTGAGCCGGACGGCACCGCCGCGCGCGAGCAGGCGGCGGCCATGCTCGTGCGCGTCTATGAAAAGTACCACGCGCCGACGACGTGGAAGCACGCCTTCTACGCGCTCTCGTCCTATTCGCAGCTCGAGCAGGCCAAGCAGTTCGACGCCGTCAGCTTCGGCTGGAGCCACATGACCTACTCCGCTGAGGAGGGCGCGAAGCTCTCGACCGTGAAGGACGACAGCTCAGGCTTCTACATCCCCGCCGGCTATGCCGACGTGGTCCCCGCGCTGCGCGAGGCGGGCGTGGAGCTCAAGCTCAACGTCTTCATGGCGAACGCGCCGCTCCGCACGATGCTCGCCGACGAGTCCTCCCGCGCGGCGGCGGTCACGGAGATCATGGCGGAGCTGGGGCGCGTGTATCCCGACCTCGGCTACAATCCCTACAGCGGCGTGACCATCGACTTCGAGGGTCTGCGTGCTTCCGATAAGGAAAACTTCAACGCCTTTATGACGGAGCTTTCCGCCGCGCTGCACGCCGAGGGCAAGACGCTTTACGCCGCCGTCATGCCCGCCGTCTACGGCGACGCCTACTTCGACGGCTACGATTTCAAGACGCTCGGCACGCTCTGCGACCGCGTAATCCTCATGGCGCACGACTACGCGGCGAGCGATCTCACCGGCTTTCTCGGCTCGCGCTACTACCGCAACCATCCCTGTGCGCCGCTCTACAAGGTCTACTACGCCGTGCGCACCGCGGCGCGTGAGATGGACGATCCCGCGAAGCTGACGCTTGCCGTCAGCATGGATGCCCGCGCGTGGCAGACGGACGCGGACGGTCTGCTGACCGCGGTCCGCTCCACGCACCCGCTGCAGACCACGGTTTACAAGCGTCTGCGCCAGAGCGGCACCGTGATGGGCTGGTCGGACACGGCCCGCAGCCCGTGGTGCACCTACACCACCGAGAGCGGACAGCATATCTTCCTTTGGTATGAGGACGCGCGCAGCACCGCCGAGAAGCTCTCCTGCGCCAAGCTCGTGGGTGTGACCTCGGTCTCCGTCTGGCGGCTCGGTCTCATTCCCGATTACGCGGACGAGGGCCTGCACTACGATGTGATGAGCGTTCTGTAAGCAGAGAAAAGCGCAAAAAAGAAGAGCTGCTTTCGCAGCTCTTCTTTTTAGTTTTCAAAGCGGTTCGGCTTAGAAAATGCCCTGAGCCATCATGGCGTCGGCGACCTTCTGGAAGCCGGCGATGTTGGCGCCAGCGACCAGGTTGTAGCCCAGGCCGTAACGCTCGGCAGCCTCAACGGAAGCATCGTAGATGTTCTTCATGATGGCTTCCATCTTGGCGTCGACTTCCTCAGCGGTCCAGTAGATGCGCTGAGCGTTCTGAGCCATTTCGAGCTCGGAGACGGAAACGCCGCAGGCGTTGACAGCCTTGGAAGGAGCGACGGTGAGGTGCTTCTGGCTCATCAGGAAGGCCAGAGCATCGTTGGTGGTGGGCATATTGCCGACTTCGATGTAGTAAGGAACACCGGACTCGGCGATCTTCTTGGCCCACTCCATGTTGACATCGTTCTGGGTAGCGGCGGGCATGTAAACGTCAACGTCCTTGACGCCCCAGCACTTCTGACCCTCGACGAACTCAACACCGAACTTATCGGCATAGGGCTTGCAGTGCATAGGATCCTTGGCGCGCATCTCGAGGATGAAGTTGAGCTTCTCTTCGCCGCAGACGCCATCCGGATCGTGGATGTAGCCATCGGGGCCGGCGAAATAGGTGACCTTGCCGCCGAGCTCGTCGATCTTCTTCATGATGCCCCAGCCAACATTGCCGTAGCCGGACATAGCGACGCGCAGGCCCTTGATGCCCTTGCCGTCGTGCTTGAGGACTTCGCGCAGATAATAGACAGCGCCGAAGCCGGTCGCCTCGGGACGGAGGATGGAGCCGCCGGTGCAGACAGCCTTGCCGGACATAGCGCCGAACTCGGCAGCGCCGACGATGCGGCGATACTGACCGTACAGATAACCGACCTCGCGGCCGCCGACACCAACGTCACCGGCGGGGCAGTCGATGTCCTGACCGATGTGACGATGGAACTCAGTCATGAAGGCCTGGCAGAAGCGCATGACTTCGCCGTCGCTGCGGCCGATGGGGGAGAAGTCGGAGCCGCCCTTGGCGCCGCCGATGGGCAGGCAGGTCAGAGCATCTTTGAAGGTCTGCTCGAAGCCGAGGAACTTGATGATGGAGAGGTTGACGTTGGAAGCAAAGCGGAGGCCGCCCTTGTAGGGGCCAAGCGCCGCGTTGTACTGAACGCGGTAGCCGCGGTTGACGTGATACTTGAGCTGATCGTCCATCCAAACGACGCGGAACTCGATGGTGCGCTCGGGCTCGACCATACGCTCGAGCAGGCAGGCAGCCTCATACTCGGGGTGGGCATTGATGACGGGTTCGAGAGAGGTCAGGACCTCTTCGACGGTCTGCAGAAATTCGGGCTCATTCGCGTTCTTGGCTCTGGTCTCGTCCAGAACTCTCTGGATATAAGCATTCATGATAATAGCCTCCTCTAAATTTACTCGTTAAGAGCATTTCGATGGTGCTTCCATCTCGTCTGTTAGACTATCACAAAACAGGCGCTTTCTCAAGGGGGTACGTCCAAAATCGAAGCGTCCGGCTGTGAGAAATTTTCCCTTCCTTTTTGTGCAAAGCGCAGAAACAGAAATGAAAAAGTTTCGGAATTTTGATAATACCTATTAAAATTCCTGCAATTATTCCTTCATGTCATGCTTAACATCTGAATTTTTTCTGTCATGCTGCGGCGAAGCATGACAAAAGGCGATGGAAAACATCCATCGCCTTTTTGCATATTTGCATGGTTTATGCATCCGCGCCGCCGGAGGGCTGCGCGTCGTCCGGCTCGGCGGGCGTGGAGACGGGCAGCAGCTCAAGGTCGCACGCCTCGATCCAGAATTCGCTGACATGACCGTCGTAGTACCAAACGCGCACGCGGTCGCCCACATTGAGCAGCGGCGCGTAGGGCACGTCCGCGGCGCTCATGCGGACGGTGAAGTCCGTCTCGCCTGTAAAGCGCAGGAAGTAGATGCTGTTGCCGTCAACGACGGCGGAGCGGATCTCGGCGATAACGCCCTCAAGCGAGCGGCGGTCGGTCTCGACCGGCTGGTCGATGCCGGTCTGATCGTCCGAGATCAGATTGCTCTGCCGGAGCATCTGACGGTAGTTCGACTCGCACTCGGCAACGGTCGCGCCGGTGGCGACGATCTGGTACTGGTTGACGTTGACCATGGCGTACATCTTCACGAGCTCGCTCGCGTCCTTGAGCGCCATGAAGTAGGTCGGCTGCTCGGCAACGTTCAGGAGCAGCGGGAAGGTCGCCGTGTAGCGCAGGTTCTGGACCTGACCCTCGGCGCTGTCCATCGCGCTGTACTCGGTCGCGCCGGCGCAGGGGTAATACTTCGTTTCCTTGGTGCGCTGGTTGGAGAGCAGGAAGCCGACGTTGCTCTCGTCGCCGCCGACGCTCGTCACGCCCGTGTAGAGGTAGACGTCGTCGCCCTCGGCGATGTAGTTGTAGCCGTCGGTGGTGACGGTGACGTCGCGCTGGCCAAGGATGGAGTTGATAAAGCCGTTGTGGTACATACCGTAGTAGTCGTACTGCTCGATGATGAGCTCGGCGGAGTAGACGTGATCGACCCACTCGGGCGGCTCGGTCAGGTACTCGCTCTCGCCGGTGACGGCGTTGACGAGCACCGCGCCGTTGTTGTCCGTGCCGCCGAAGAGCCCGATGGTCTTTTCCTTCTTGGCACAGACCCAGTAGGGCGTGCCGTCCTCGTCGATCTCAAAGACCGGCTCCTCGAACATGAAGGTCGGATATTGGAAGCGGAGGTGGCGGTAGAGGTTGCGGGAGAAGTGCTCGGCGGTGGTGTACTTCATGCCCTCGTCAAGGCGGACGACGTCCACGCTCTGATCGACCATGTCGATGATGAGGTAGGCGGGAAGGCCGGCGGAGCGGTTGTTGAACCACTTGATGATGTCACCGTAGCGCAGCGGGGTGACGCGCACGGGGCGGCCGTGGTAGTTGATCTGGGTGTAGTCCTCGGCGACCTCGAACTGGGAGACCATGTCGGAAAGCTCGCCGAGCTTGCGGTCGCCGAGCTTCTCGGCGCTGTCCTTATCGAGCATGGGAATGCGGTCGTAGGCGACCTCGGCGATCTCGGAGGAGAAGTCGCCGGACTGGACGGTGAGGAGCTTCTGGTAGCTGCCCGCGCGGAACACGACCCACGAGGCCACGCCGCCGACGACGGCAAGCGCGAGCAGTCCGGCGGCGAGGAAGAACGGGACGGTGCACTGCTTCTTCACGAAGCGGAAGTAGCCCTTGGCCCCCTCGCCCTGAAAGCCGGAGGTCAGCAGGGCGCAGCCGCAGTAGACCGCGCAGAGAAGCAGGACGAAGCCGTAGAACTCCTCGGCGTGGAGGTTGATGGCGGGCAGCTCGAGGTAGAAGTAGACCGCGCCGACGAGGAGGGTGACGAGGGTATTGATGGCGATGCGCTTGCCGGGGGTGCCGACGGCCTTGCGCGGCTTGCGCTCGCGCTTGGGCGCGGCGCTTCCCTCGCTGCCGCCGGCAGCGCTGTTCGCGCCGGAGAAATCAAAGCGGAAGCCGCCGGCGTCGGAGCCGGAAAATTTGATGCCCATAAATTTTTCCTTTCCTTTTGCACGAAGCCGTGCAACAAAATGGGGTTGTTCCACACTATTATATCACGGCGCGAAGCAAAAACAAGCGGAACGGCGATTTGTTACGGAATTGTTCAAATTTTCCGGCGACGTGGCCTCAGACCCCTTCGCCCACGATGCGGCAGTAGGCGTTGGAGGTCAGGCGGCAGGCGGCGCAGTAGAGCACGGTGAACACGGCGCAGGCGCACGCCGTGACGCCGAGCACGAGCGGAAGGTTCTGAAGTCCGAAGAGCCGCAGGATGCGCCAGATCATCGGCTGGGCAAAGGCGAGATGGACGAAGGCGGCAAGCAGCGGCAGGAGGAACACCATGCGCAGCTGGGCGTTGACGCTTGTGCGGATGTCGCGCTTTGTCATGCCGACGCGCTGCATGACGGCGAAGCGGGCGGCGTCCTCATAGCCCTCGGAGAGCTGCTTGTAGTAGAGCATCAGGACGGAGGCGAGGAGGAACACCGTGCTGAGGACGAGGGCGAGAAAGAAAAGGCTGCCGTAGGTGGCGTAGAACTCCGCGCGCGCCTCGGCGGCGATCTCACGGCTCATCTCGGCGGAGAGGGTGCGGACGACGTCCTCCGCGCCGAAGTAGAGCCCCGCGGTGGAGCCGAGCATGACGAGGATCATGGTCGAGAGGATACAGATGACGGCAAGTCCCGCGCCGGAGCGCTTCATACGATAGACGAGCGAGGAGAGCGCGACGAAGTTTTTCTTCTGGTAATAGAACCGGTCATTGCCTTGGAGCGTGCGGCAGAGGGTAACGCTGCCCGCGATGAAGAGAAGGAATGTCGCAAGGATGACCATGACGACCGCCACGAAGAAAACGAGCATCGCGGTGATCGGCTCGGTGATGGTGACGGCGAGGTAGTAGGCTCCGCCGAGAAGCCCCAGGCCGGGAAGGACGAGGAGCCATTGGGATCTCGGAGGACGCTCGCCGAGGCTGTCGCTGCGGAGAAGGCTGACCGCGGAGGCGCGGCGCACCTGCCGCCATGCGTTCAGGAGGAGAAGAAAGAAGATAAACGCATCGGTCAGGACGCAGAAGCGAACCGCGCCAAGATCCAGCAGCGGCAGAGCGGGCAGCTCCGTGCGGGCGAAATGCGAGAGCACGCGGGCGGAGAGCTGCGTGAGCAGCACGCCGAGGGCGAGTCCCGCGGTGAGGGAGACGAGCGCGGAGAAGGCGGTCTCCCAGAAAAGAAGCGAGGTGAGCGCGCCGCGGTCCATGCCGAGGACGCTCATGAGGCCGAGCTCCTTCTTGCGGCGGCGGATGAGGAAGGCGTTCGTGTAGAAAAAGAAGAGGAGGGCAAACACCGCCATCACCCACTTGCCGAGGGTCATCACGAGGCGGATCGCCGAGGTGCCCATGCCGTTTACGCCGCTGCCGACGGCGTAGAGCGCGGGGCTGTCAGCGAGGAAGGCGAGGTCGTAGACCACCGCCGTCATAAAGACGCAGGCGGCGAGGTAGGGGGCGTAAATGCGCCGGTCGCGGCGCATCCCGCTGAGCGCCAGACGGGGATAGAAGAACGCATTCATGCCGCGCCGCCCCCCGTCTGGGACGCGGTGAGCGCGTCGGCGATGCGGCGGTAAAAGGCGGTCTCCGTGTCCGTGCCGCGCGTGAGCTCCTGTGCGACGGCGCCGTCGCGCAGGAAGAGGACACGGCCCGCACAGCTGGCCGCGCGGACAGAGTGCGTGACCATGACGATGGTCTGCCCCGCGCCGTTGACCGTGCCGAAGAGACGGAGCAGCTCCTCAGTGGAGCCGGAGTCGAGCGCACCGGTCGGCTCGTCGGCAAAGAGCACCTGCGGGCGCGTGATGAGCGCGCGGGCCACGGCGGCGCGCTGCTTCTGGCCGCCGGAGACCTCGTAGGGGTACTTTTTGAGCAGGTCGGAAATGCCGAGCCGGTCGGCGAGCGGGACAAGGCGGGACTTCATCTCGCCGCGGCTCTTGCCCTGCAGGACGAGGGGGAGGAGAATGTTGTCCTCCAGAGAGAAGGTGTCGAGAAGGCTGAAGTCCTGAAAGACGAAGCCGAGGTGGTCACGGCGGAAGGACGCCGCGCGCTCCTCGGGGATCTCGGCGAGGTTCTGCCCGCCGAGGAGGACCGTGCCGCCGGTGGGACGGTCGAGCGCCGCGAGGAGGTTCAGAAGCGTGGTTTTGCCGCTGCCGCTCTCGCCCATGACGGCGACGTACTCGCCGCTCTCGACGGAGAAGGTGACGCTTTTGAGCGCCTCGACCTTCGCGCCGCCGAAGCGGGTGGTGTAGGTCTTGGAGAGACCGCTGACTTCAAGAAGGGACATGGGGAAAACTCCTTTCCGATACTTCTGCCGCCATGATAGCAGGCGGAGCTTGTGTTTTTTCTGTGCTTTTTCTTAAATTTTTCTTGATTTTGCGCGCAAAAAGCGGCCGAAAAAGCTTTTTTCGCTCTCCGGCCGCTTTTTCAGATGAGGTGGTTGTTTACTTTTTTCGCCGCAGGAGGGCAAGGCCCACCGCAAGCGTCAGAATGAGGACAAGAAATTTTTTCATGGGTCACTCCAGATTCAGCTTCCTCGTGAGGAAGAAATAGGTGACGAGGTAGAAAATGACGCAGACGATCAGCTCGCAGACGAGGGCGACGGCAAAGATGGCATTGCCTGCCTGCACGCCGGTGAGGCTCGACCACGCGGTGAAGCCGTCGCCGAAGAGATTTGCCAGCACCGCGATGGCCGCGAACTGCACGAGCTGGAAGAACACGAGGACGGACACGGCGGTGAGGGCGCTCTTGTGCTTATTGAAGCTGAAGCCGACGGCGTACGCCGCGTAGACGATGAGGGAAACGGCGGTGACGCCGAGGACGCAGAACAGGAAGACCTCCAACGCGAAGAGCAGCGCCTGCCCCTGCATCGAGCTGTCCAGCTTGCGGAAGGCGCGGAGGAAGTCGGCTGCGAACTGCGGGACCACCTGCCAATCACTGAAATCGAACGCGCCGATCATGCACAGCAGCACGACGGCGAGGAACGCCGCGGCGTACCAGACCGCCGAGACGATCAGCTTGGAGGCAAGGAGTTGGTGCATATTCACCGGCAGCGTCAGGGTGAGGTAGCCCTCGTCCTTGAGGAGATGGTCGCGGAAACGCACGGCGGAGAGCACCAGCGGCGCGAAGCACAGCGCCATGATACCGAAGACGAAGCCGATGGTGACGAGGACCGCCAGCAGGTTGAGCAGCCAGGGGAAATCGTTTTGCAGCACGCGCTGGGAGGCGCGCATGGCAAGCGTCAGCGCCAGCATCCCCGCGAAGATGGGCCACATGATGCGGCTCGTGGCACGGAATTCGTGCCGGATGAGTTTGGTCAGCATTTGAACACCTCCCGGAAAAGCTCGTCGACGCTTTTGCCGGTTTCGCCGCGGATGGCGTCGACGGTGGTGTGCCGCTCGACGCGGCCGTTTTGCAGGAAGATCACCTCGTCGAGCACCTGCTCGACATCCGCGATGAGGTGGGTGGAGAGGACGACGGAGGCATCCTCGTTGTAGTTGCCGATGATGGTGCGGAGAATGTAGTCGCGGGTGGCGGGGTCGACGCCGCCGATCGGCTCGTCGAGCAGATACAGCTTCGCCGCGCGGGACATGACAAGGATGAGCTGGAGCTTTTCGCGCGTGCCCTTGGAGAGCGTTTTGACGCGCGCCGAAGCATCGAGGCCGAGGCGGGCGAGCATCTCCTGCGCCGCGTCGCGGCGGAAGTCAGCGTAGAAGTCGGCATAGTAGCCGACGGTCTGCGCGACGGTCATCCAGTCGGGCAGGGCGTTGCGGTCGGGGAGATAGGAGACGATGGCCTTCGTCTCCGGCGAGGGGGATTTGCCGTCGATCAGAATTTCGCCGCTCGTGGGGGTGAGCAGGCCGTTGGCGAGCTTGATGAGGGTCGTTTTGCCGCTGCCGTTTGGGCCGAGCAGACCGACGATGCGGCCCGGCTCGATGGCGAGGTCCACGCCCTCGAGGGCGGACTTGCCGCCGTAGCGCTTGGTGAGCGCCTTACATTCTAAAATATTCATGGTTCTTCCTCCTTTCGGCCTTGCAGCAGGGCGATGACCTCGTCTCTGCCGCAGCCGAGCTTTGCCATTTCGGAGAGAAAATTCTCCACACATTGATCCGCCAGACGGAGCTTCGCGTTTTCGATCATGGAAACATCTCCCGTCACGAAGCGGCCCGCGGTGCGCTGGGAAAAGACCAGCCCGTCGCGCTCAAGGTCGGCGAGCGCGCGCTGCACCGTGTTGGGATTGACGCCCGCCTCCACCGCGAGCTCGCGCACCGAGGGCAGACGCTCGCCGGGCCGAAATTCGCCCGCGACGATGGCCTGCGTCAGGCGCTGCGTGAGCTGGGTGTAGATGGGGCTGTCATTGCGGAATTGCCACTCCATACGGTTCCTCCTTTTCTTGATGTATGATTGTATTAGGCAATTAGTACAATAATACATCGGGAACGATTTGTCAAGGGGGTTTGAAAAAGTTTTTGGGAAAACCGACCGTTGTCAAATATTTTTGATGGACAAAGCCCGCTCATTTCCCTATGATGAAGGCAGAAAGGACGGGATGCCTATGGAGATCGGAGCCAAGCTCAGGCAGGCGCGCATAGCGGCTGGGCTCACGCAGGAGCAGACGGCGGAGGCGCTGGGCGTGAGCCGCCAGAGCATATCAAACTGGGAGAATGAAAAGAACTATCCGGACATTGTGAGCGTGGTGCGGTTGAGCGACCTGTACGCGGTCAGTCTGGATGCATTGTTAAAGGAGGAAGCACCGATGTCAGATTATCTGGATTATCTGGAGGAGAGCACCAACACCGTGCGGAGCCGGAGGGAGCAATCTCTGCTGATCCTTCTGTGCGTATATCTGGGCATCTGGGCCGTTTCCGTGCTCTTTTTCTGGCTGCTCACCGGGCCAGACGACGCCATGGGCTACGGCATCGTATTTTTGTGGCTCGTGCTGCCGGTCGCCGCCTTTGTCATTTCACTGCTCATTGGCCGGGGCGGATACGGCGGAAGACAAGGCTGGCTGCTGCCGCTCGCATTTGGCGCGATGTATATGCTTGCGGAGTATGCGACCTTCACGTTGGCTAATATGCTCTCCTTCAGCGTGCTGTGGCTGCCGCAGCCGAGTCTGCTGCTGAAGGGAACGATCATCTCCGCCGCCGGTTTTTGGTTCGGAGCTCTGACGCGGAGACGGAGGAGGCAGCGCGGGGAGAGCGGCGAATAGGAGAGATCGGACAAAAGAAAAGCCGCCCGGGAGGGCGGCTTTTTGAGCGATACGTTTGAGCAATACATTCAGGTGTTGTCGGGGGCGATGGGGCGGCGGACGAGCAGGGCGCGGAGCGCGTGCCAGTTGAAGGGATAAATGGGATACATATAATGTCCGCCGGCGATGGGCCTGGTGGTGACGAGCAGGACAATAATGAGCAGCGTGCCGAGGGCGAGTCCGACCCAGCCGAGGGCGGCGGAGCTGACGAGCAGCACGAGGCGCAGAAGCTTGAAGGCGTAGCCGAGCTCATAGCTCGGCTGGGCGAAGTTCGCGATGGCAACGAACGCCATGTACGCCAGCACCTCCGGCACGAGCCAATGCGCCTGCACGGCGAAGTCGCCGAGCACGAGCGCACCGATCATGGAAAACGAGTTGGAAAAGACGCTGGGGGTGTTGAGCGAGGCGAGCTTGAGGAGGTCGACGATGAACTCGGTCAGGAGAAGCTGGGCGAGGATGGGGACCTCGTACTCGCTCGTGACGGCGAGGAAGCTCAGCGCACTGTTGGGAAGGTCAGGGTCCTGCACGAGCAGATACCACACGGGCGTGATGAAGAGCGTGAGCAGAAAGACGACCACGCGCAGGATGCGGAGGTACGAGCCGACGAGCGGCGGGAAATAGAAGTCGTTCGCCTCCTGCACGAAATCAAAGAAGCGGGTGGGCAGGATCATGGCGGCGGGGGAGTTGTCCACGAGGACGATGATGCTGCCCTCCATGATGCTCGCGGTGGCGGCGTCGGGGCGCTCAGTATAGCGAACGCGTGGAAAAGGGTTGAACCATTGCCTCTGGTCCATCATGGATTCCGCGATGGATTCCTGCGACATGGAGATGGAGTTCGCGTCGATGGCGGCGAGCTTCGCGCGGACGCGCGCGAGGAGCGCGCGGTCCACCTTGTCCTCGAGATAGCAGAGGACGACGTCGGCGCGGGATTTCTCGGAAATTTTGTGGCCCTCGAGCGTCAGCTCCGGCGTGCGGATGCGGCGGCGCAGGAGCGCCGCGTTCTGCACGAGCGTTTCGATGAAGCCGTCGTGCGCGCCGCGCAGTACCTTGCCCGAGGACGGCTCCTCCACGCCGCGGGAGGGGTAGCTCTTCGCGTCGATGAGGATACATTCGCCGTAGCCCTCGGCGAGGAGCAGCGTTTTGCCGAGGAACACGGCGGTGGCCGTCTGCCGGAGATCTGCTTCGGCGTTGACCTCGCTGAAGGTCACATAGCGGTCAATGAAGGTCTGCGCGTCGGCGGCGTCGGCGGTGGAGGGCAGAGCGAGCCAGAAGCCGATCATGCGCTCGAGCACCGCGTCGTCGCCGTAGCCGTCCACGACATACAGACGGCAGCGGCGGCCGCCCACGACGAGGTCGCGGGCGATCATGTCAAAGCAGCGCTCGACGCCCAGCAGGGCGTCGAGCGTGCGGACATCCAGTTCAAAGTGTCCCGTCAGGCGCTCCATGGCGGCTTACCGTCCTTGCCTGTCAAGATAGTCCCAGACGTAGCCGGCGACCTCGTCGGGGGTGCGCAGGCTCTTGGCGCCGGAGACGAGACGCTGCTGCTCCTCGGGCGAGAGCCCGGCGTAGCAGCGGTTGGCGTTGACGTCACCCGCGAGGAAGGATTTGAGCAGGGTGTAGCCCACGCGCTCATCGGAGCAAAATTCGGAATTGGTTCCCATCGTGAAGATCTCCATTCTGCCGCTCTGCCTTGCGCTGCTCTCCGTCGGCGGCGGATGGAGAGCCTGCATACGGCGCGGCTGCCGCCTGTCGGCATGCCGCAAATGTCGGGAGCTTTTGTGTGAACACAAAAAATCGCCTCTGCACTATTGTGTGCAGAGGCGGTCTTTTCATACGCGGTTCAGACCTCTTTATCAAAATAGAAGAAGGTCTCATCCTCGCCGGCGCGGTGCATACAGGAGGAGAGCATCCTGTAGGAGGCGTCATTTTCCTTATAGCATTTGGCGACGACGTGGGCGAGGTGGAGCCGGTAGAGCGCCCAGTCGGCGACGGCGGCGAACGCCTCCGTGCCGTAGCCGTGGCCCGCGAAGCCCGGCGAGACACGGCAGCCGAGCTCCGCGCCGCCGCGGGAATCGAAGCGGTAGAGGACGACCTCACCGATGAGCGCGCCGTCGAGCCGGACGGCAAAGTTCACGGCGCGGGAGCGGGCGCAGTCCTCCCGCGCGACGGCGAGGAAGTAGTCCTCGTAGGGCGTGCCGTCGTAGTCCTTGCGGAAGTCGTAGCCCCACCAGCGGTTGCGGTCGTCGTCAAGACAGAGGGCGGCGTAGGCGGTTTTGTCCGCATCGGTGAGCGCGTCGAGCGTCAGGCGGGCGGTGGTGAGGGTCGGAATTTCGGTGATGTTGACCAGCTCGTTGAGCACGTCGAAGCGCAGCTTCGCGCCGAGGTGGTCGGGCAGGTACTGGAGCTTCGAGGTACGCAGGCCCTTGTCGCCGGCGTCGTCCTCGCGGTTGAGCCAGCGCACGCCGTCCACGGCAAATTCCTGCGCGAACGCCTGCACGGTGGCGGGATAGACGCCCTCATAGCCGTAGAGGGCTTTTTCGATATGAATTTGCAGCGTGTCGCCGCAGCGCTCCGCCATGGCGACGGAGAGGAGCCTGCCGTCCAGCTCCATGCCGCCGACGAGGAAGTGCGGGCTGCCGGTCATGCGGAGCATTTTCTCGGCGCAGCGCAGCTCGTTTTTCGCCGAGTCGGACGCCTTGGTGAAGACGGCCTCGTAGTCGCGGAAGAACTGCGTGATGAGCGGCAGGTCGCTCTTCCCGAGCGGGCGGAAGGCGGCGTCGGGATAGAGCTTGCGGAACTTGTTGATGTGGTTGCGCTGGCCGGAGTAGCGGCGTCCGGCAAAGTCGCACAGATCCTCGGCGGCGTAGATATAGTCGCGCCAGACGCGCGGGGAGGAAAAGCGGAAGTAGGGGTAGCGCGCGGCAAGGCGCTCCGCCTTATCCTGCGGGACGACGGAGAGGACGAGGGGAATATCCCGCTCGCGGCAGTCGTCCTCGATGAGCGTGAGCGCCGCGTCCTCATCGCCATCGGGGCCGGGAACGGGGTAGTCGAAGC
>Ga0256404_1001117_pt1 | contig 67125 bp, 28 predicted proteins | sample RumenRJG_01DNA_FD_185990 | JGI IMG/M metagenome (GOLD analysis project Ga0256404, IMG submission 185990) | Bovine rumen microbial communities from Lethbridge, Alberta, Canada - RJG_01 | ecosystem: Host-associated > Mammals > Digestive system > Stomach > Rumen | place: Canada: Alberta | collected... | reverse complement strand
AACCTAAATGACGATATTTTCGACTATTTTCGGGAAATGCGAGTGTAGATGTACTGACAGTACTTCAAGTGAGAATTTATCGGAAAGAGCGGAAATAACGCCATTTAGGCAAGATTTGTATTGTTCTCGGCTGGCACCCGTCCGACTTGTGCGGATAAAGATTTTTTTACGCAAAGGTTACGACCGTAAAAAAATCCCGCATAACGAGTGGTCGGAGAATCGGCGCGTTTCGTGAATAAAAAAAGGAATAGCCTGAGCTATTCCGTAAAAACGAGCGGATAAGCGCCGAATTTTTACATTTCTTCCGTCTTTTCAAGCGTTTTGATATACGGATTATGGCGGACGATTTCGTAAACTTCCAATTCGGAGAAGTTACGCGGGGTGACGAGTTCTATGTCCGCGATTATTCCGCTTTCGGTGCTGATGGTCTTAAACTTCAAGAACTTTTTCGCGTCGAAAAGGTACTGTATTTTGTTGATTACGTCGGCGTCTTCCATCGATACGGTAAGACGGAGCGAAGTCATCGTTCTCGTGCGGAAAATTTTGTAGGGTTTGTGCAGGATTACTTGCATTATTATAAGCAAAGCGGTGCTGACTGTGCCGATTACGTACATACCCGCGCCGATAGCCATACCGATAGCCGCCGTCGCCCATACGCCTGCCGCAGTGGTAAGACCGTGGAGCATATCTCTACGATAGAAGATAATTCCCGCGCCGAGGAAACCTATACCGGATACTATTTGCGCGGCGATACGAGCAGAGTCGGCTCCTCGTATACCGTCTAAACCGTTTGTCTGGTCGGAAAATCCGTATTTACTGATTACCATCATCAGGGCAGCCGCCATACATACGATGGCGTGGGTTCTTATCCCCGCTTCCTTAGAACGGGTTTTTCTTTCGAAACCTATCATAAATCCGCATGCCGCGGCAACAACCAATCGCAAAATAAGGTCGAGAAGGCTGCTGCTGTGTATGTCTATCGAAGTGAAAGTAAATTTTATCGCACCGAACATATTAACACCTCGTAATTATTTTATACGTTAGATTATAGCAAATATTTCCGCTTTGTCAACGGAATAAGAATTTATATACTTTAAATTAACCGTTTTATTGATTTCCGTTGAGTCTGTAATCGTCGCCGTCGAACATTATTACCGCGCTTTTCGTTTTGTCGCTCAATCGGCTGAAAATTCTCTGACCGTATTTTTCTTCCAACGCGCGTAAAGTAAGGTTCCCGGTAATGAGGGTTTTTAATTCGGTTCTTTCGGCAAGAAGTTCGTACAGGTACTGCAAAGTCACGTTGTTTATGACTGCTTCCACGCCGAGGTCGTCGATTAGGAGAAAATCGTATCCCGCTATCTCGTCCCACATCGCGGCTTTCGATTCGAGCGGCGCGCAATGATATGCGAGAAGTTCTCGGTTGAGCCGCACGGAGTTGAGTATTTTTATGGACTTTCCGCTAAGTAAAGCTTCTTTTGCGACGACTTGCGCAAGGTAGGTCTTCCCCGAACCGGGTTTGCCGAGAACGGTGCAAAAATTGAGGTCGCCTTTCAAAAATTTGTTGTTTATAAACTTGGCGTACTTTAAGTAATCGCTTTTTTTATCGCCGTAAAAATCGTAATTCACCGCTTTAAGAGAGTCGGGAATATTCCGTAAAAACTTGTAATCGTCAAGGTTTATTTCCACTCTCGTTTGTTCGAGACAAACACATTCTTTCCCGTTGACAAAGCCCGTGTCGCGGCATATTTTGCAATGATAATCGGGGCTGTCTAATTTTTCTATCCCCGCCGATTTAAGACGGTTTTCGACGAAAGCGAGCTTTTCCGAATACTCTTTTTCGAGTTCTTCCACGCCCTCCATGCGAAAAACCTTTCTTTTCGCTATCTCGAATTTAAGAAAAGACGCGCGGGAAAAGGCTTCCGAAAAATCTTCGTCTTTTTTCAGTTTTTCCAACTTGTTTTCGTAAGCGGTTTCCGCTTCCGTTTTTCTTCTCTCTATGAGGAGTTTTGCTCTGCGCGTATCTGACATCAGTTCTCCCAGTCGTCAAAATTGACCAGCACGTTTTTGAGCTGTTCGTCGCTGTATTCGTGCTTCATATAATCGTCGTTTTTGCCTTTTTTGTTTGATTTATCGTGTTTTTCGGACAGTTTTTCTTTAATCTTCTCGGCGGAAAAAATATTGTCGGCGCGGAGAGAAGCAAGGGTTCTGTTAATTGCCTGTATGGGATAAATTTCTCCCGAACAGCTTTCCGCCACGGCAAGGACGGCGTCTTTGTCGAACCCCCATTCGTTCCAGGCGCGGTAACATTCCCGGTCGCGGTTACTTACCACGCCGTAGTTGCCGCACTTATCGAACACTTCTTTTACGTCCTCGTCGATTTTTAACTGTTTTTCGACGAAAGCGTCTATTGCCGCCGACGACAAAACGCCGTTGCGGTAAAACTTGTCCACGGTCTGCGACAGTCCGTCGAAAGAGCGGATATTGCGTAAAAAACAGAATTTTGCGAGTTTTTTCAACCCTTCTCCGTCGAAACCTTCGTTAAGCCACGGTCTTACGTAGCTGTCTACAATAGCGTCGGTGCTTCCGTAGTAAGAGCCGAGCGTTTTCGCAAGGTCTTTTGCCAGGGCGTGGACGCTTTCTTTTTCTTTTATGTAATCGGCGACGGCGGCGACGTTGAAGGCTCCCGCCTTTTCGAGTTCTTCCATAAGTTCGTCGAGTTTTTCCGTTCCTCCGCGTTTTTTAAGAGATTTTGCGGCGGCAAGTATCGAGTCCAACGGGAAATTCTTTTTCTTCGTCCATTTGAGATACAACTGACGGTCGGTAAGGTCGGCGGCTCTCTTTATGCCGAGCGAGGAAAAAATCTGTCTTATATCCTCGGAATTGTTTTCGAGTTCTTCTATATGCGCGGTCACTTTTTTTTCGGTGATAAGACCGTTTTTAGCCCAGTCGGTGGCTACCGCGAGTATGTACGGGGTGGAAAATCTTCCGCCGCCGAGATCCTTGCAATACTGCATTATTAAAAGCATGGCGTTGGTTTCCACCTTGTATTCGTGCATAAGCTCGAAATAGGCGTTGTATTCGTTCGGCGTAAGTATCCGTTCGGGGAAAAGTCTCGCCACTTCGTCGGCAAAAACTTTGTACTTTTCGCCGTTGATTTTAATTACGGGTTTAAGCGGATTTTTTACGGAGAGATATTTTACCGAGAAAGGAGAGGTTTTCGTAAGAGAAACCAGCCCTTTTTCTTCCCAGTAGCGGAAGCCTTCGGCTATTCTTTCCTCGTCGACGTGGAGAGCGATAGCCATTTTTTCAAGGCTGTTTTCTTCCGAAGCGTCGCTCGCAATAACAAGCCCCAAAAGATATATCTTCACGTCCAACGCGTCGGCGTACGGAAGGTAAGACAACAGAAAAACGTTGTCCACCTGCGTATAACCCGCTCGGAGATAATCGCTGCCAAGACTTAAAAATGCCATAATAAGATAAAAATATTTCCTTTAATATTGCAAAGTACGCTACGTTTGTTGTATAATAACTAATAATGTGTATTTATATACCCCTTGCGTGCGAGACCTATTATATCACAAGGATGGAATTTGCGCTAACGGTTTGTAAGACAAATTTATTATCCACAAGATATGGTATACCGCCGAAAACCTTACACAAAAAACCACGGAGGACTAAATGAAACTTCTCACCCTTGCAGTCAACGACGTCGAAAACGTAACAGCCGAATACGATTTTTCTTCCGGTTCGGTCGATTCTCCCGCCGACGCGATTAAATTTCTCGAATACGCCCTTTTCGGCAACGAGGCTTTGTTTAAGGGAAAAATAACCCTGAAAGCCGAATACGACGGTTCTTTATACGAAATAGAACGCGACTTCTCGTCGGTTACCGTCGTGTATAAGGACGGAGAAATGTTGGGCGAAACGGACGGTGCGGAAGCCATAGCGAAAATAGCCGGACTTAAAAGCAAACAGTGGAAAGAAAACGTCGCCCCCGTTAACGGAGCGGAATTTATCGAAGACGTTTCTTCTTTCGTAAAGAAATATTTATCGGAACTTGGTTTCGACGGGGAAGAATTGGAAAAACGTTGGGATATCTACTACAAAGACCATTCCCTGTACGTATCCAAAGTGGAAGCGTACGACGAGCTTGTAGACGACTCCTACATAGAGATTGCTGCCGAAAAGAAAGCGAAACTCAACGCCTTGCAGGAAAAACTCGACGCGGTGGACCTTCTCAAACAGTCCGCCGAAGAAAAAGGGCTCGTAATAGCCTTAAAGAATAACCTCGCCGAACGCAGAGAAAAATTGCTCGAAAACGAGGAAGATATTAAGGAAAAAGAAGAAATCATAGCTAAAGACGACGCTTTGCGTTTGAGAAAAGAAAGAGAAGAAGAAGTCCGCAAAGCAGCCGAAGAAAAAGACGCTTTGTTCGTTCAGTTGGACGAAAAGATAGCCGAACTCGAAAAGTTGCAGGAAGAAATAGCGGCGGCGGAACTTAAAGTAAACGAAAAGACGGAAGAAGCCGCTTCGCACGCCGAAAGAGCCGCAGGGTTAAGAGACAGTTTCGGCGACATTCTTTACGCAAACCTCGACGATAAAGAACTTACTAACGCGGTCGTAAAGAAGACCGAAGGCGTGGTAGCTACTCTCTCCGAAGACAAGGATATCGATTCCGCGACGGAAGAACTTAAAAAGAACCACCTGTCCTATCGTAAACGCCGCGCCATAAGGGAAGGCGTCGCTTTTGAAAACTCGTTCGACAACTCCCGCGTGAGAATTGCCGACCTTAACGCTAAAATAGAACAGAACGAAGCTCTCGCCGAAAAGATGCGCGGAGAAATCGCCGTTAACGAAGCGTTGTTGCCGGCGGAAATCGACGAAAACGCAGTAAAGAACAAAGAAGAAGGACTTTCTTTGCACGAAGCTAAATTAAACGCCCGCGCGTTGGAAAAGGCTGCTGCCGAAAACGAAGAAAAAATCCGCGGTTTGCTCAAAGAAAGAAAGACCCTGCTCGAAGACCTTAACGCGCTGAAAAAGGCTAAAATAGCGCAGGAAGAATACGTAAGAAGAGTAAAAGCGAGAGCCGATTACCTTAACGCCTGCGTAATCGACGAAAAGGCAAGACTCGCTTTCGACACCACCGTGGAAGCCGCCGAAATCGGCGATATCTGCCCCGTTTGCAACGGCAGGATTTACGATAAAAACTCTTTCGTCGAAGAAATGAACAGAGTTAAGGTCGGCGTTAAGAATATAGAAGCCGACGCGAAAAAAAGTAACGACGTTTTAGCCGAAGGTATAGAAAAACTCCACAAGATAGAAGTAAGATTAAGTCAGCTTACCGAACGCAACGCGACGATGGTAAACGCCGTCAACGAACTCAGCGAAAAGGCAAAGGAAGAAAGGAAAGAACTTACCGCCTTGCTCGCCTCTTACGGAGTCAAGACGGTAGCCGACCTCGAAAGGAAGTTCAGAGCCTTTACCCTTCTCGGCGGCGACGAAGACGCCGTGAGAGAACACGTAGCTTTTCTTAAAGAAGAACTCGAAAAAATCGCGGCGACCACGGAAGAAGACAAAAAGACGCTCGCCGAAGAAGAAGAAAGATTGGAAGCCATGCGGAAAGACTACGACGAAGCCATTCGTCCCGAACTTGACGGCAAACAGGCTCTCGATTGTCTCGACGACATCATAGAAAACGAAAGAATAGAAGACGAACTTATCGCAAAAATCAGCGGAGACATAGTCCTCGGGGATAAGACGTTCTCTTCCGATAACGACAACGCCGATTTGTACGTCAACGTGACCGCGGAAATCTTCGCCGACGTCATGGCTGAAATAAAAAAATCCGACGTGGCGAGAGCCGACGCGGAAAAAGAAGCCGACGAATTAAGAAAGGAAGTGGAAGAAAAACAAGCCGAATTCAATCGCCGTATAAGCTCCGCAGACGAACTTAAAGAGAGAATAGACGGTATCGTAATAGACGAAGTCGAAGGAACCGAAGAAGAAAACGTATTAGACGACGAAACCCGCGCCGAATACGCGGACAAGATAGAAAAGTTCCATACCGACCTCAACGCTCTCGACATTCAGATAGCGGCTCTCGACGGTTACAAAGCCGACGAGTTTGACAAGGACGATTATTCGGAATTGAGAGCCGAAGTGGAAGCCGCCGAAAAGGCGTACAACAAAGCCGCCACTCGCCTCGCCGTATCGGAAGCGGCTAAAGACCTCGCTTACGAAAAGACCTCCGTATGCGACGTGCTTACCGTGAAGATGAACAAAATCAAAAAGATTACCGACGGAGAATTGTTCGACGTCGTCATTCCGGTAATAAACGACGTGCTTACCGCCGCGGGAACGCAACTCGAAGCTCGCCCCGACGGGCTGGAAATCGCCTTCTTCGACCTCAAAAAGGATAAACAAGTAGCTCTCGCCGACGTTGACGCCGACGTAGCGACTACCGCTATTAACTGCGCTCTCAACTATATTATGGAATTGGTCACGGGAGAACAAACCACGAGATTCGCCGTGGTTTACGGTAAGACAGATTACCTCGTCGCTCCCGCCGCCGAATACGGCGTGGTAGTCTTGTAAACCTATGGGAATCAAAGTTTCTTCGCATAGCGGACATCGCGAAAGAGTCCGCTACGTGGTGGAACATAACGGTTTGCGTTATCTCCCGCCCTATCAAGTGCTGGAATTTTTACTGTTTTACGGGATTCCGTATAAGGATACCAAACCGATAGCGTACGAGTTGCTGTCGAAGTTCGGCACGTTGAAAAACGTTTTTCTCGCCGACGTGAAAGAACTCATGCAAGTCAAGAATATGACGAGAAACGCCGCTCTTTTGCTGAAATCTTACGGCGAAATTCACGACTTCGTTTTCAAAGCCGAACTCTCGGAAAAGACCGTGCTCGGTCCGAACAACGTTTTGTCCTATCTGAGGGATTTATTTTCCGAAGACCTTACCGAAAAACTCGTAATAATCAGTCTTAACGAAAAAAACGAACTGATAAGTTGCGACACGCTCGCATACGGCACGCCCGATTCTATCGCTATCCCCGCGAAAGATTTGGTGGCGATAGTGTTAAGAAACAACGCCAAGAACGTTATTCTCGCCCATAATCACCCGTCAAAACTCGTCACTCCGAGCGTAGCCGATACCGACGGCACCGATATGGCGGGGACTTTGCTCCACTCTATCGGAGTTAAACTTATCGACCACGTAATAATAAGCCGCGATTACGCGTACAGCTACTTCTTACGCTGTCGCCTTTCTACCGGCGAACAGTCGGTGTACCCTATGTATAAACACGATAAGGATAAGAAGTATCCGTTTTAAGAAAGCGAACTTCGCTGCGTGCAAACACGCAACTTCACTTTTTCTCCCCTATTCGGCGAATATTATTTTTTTAATACGGTTAAGTACGACCGTTCTTTCGGGCATGGGGTAGATGGCGAAGACATGGGTTTGGTATTTATAGACCCAGTAGTTGTGCTTTATGTTTTCGGACGTCAATTTTTCGTCGAGAAGTTTGGTGTCGGGGTAGAGAATATCGTGAGTACCCGTGATTATCGTGACTTCCCCTAACTTCGAGTAGTCGCAGTACAAGGGGCTTACGTAAGGACTTTTTACGTCGCAGTCGCCCGAATAGGTAGCCATTTTGCGGGCAAGGTCGGCTTTGTTGAGCATTGGGTCGAGCGGAGCGTATTCGTCGATTTCCGGGTTTGTTAAGGCTATATCGAGGACGGGAGAAATAGCAATCAGTTTCTTCGCGCCGTCTACCTTTCTGTCGGCTAAAAATTGAGAAAAGGAAAGGAGTATACCGCCGCCCGCCGAGTCGCCTATAAAGTAGAATTCGCCGTCGAGAGTGACGTAGTAGTCGTACAGCCATTCCAAAACGTAATCGTATTTGTATTCGGGCGCTTTGGGATAGACCGGCATTATTACCTGCATGTTCAGTTCTTTACTCAGGCGTTCGCAGTAAGCGAAGTGTACCATAAGCGGTTGCCACATAAAAGAACCGCCGTGGAAGTAAATTACTTTCTTTTCGGTTTCTTCGCCGAAATAGCAGACTTCGTTGCCGTCGAACTTTTCCGTCCGGAAAGAATAGAGTTTTTTACATATATCGGGAACAGAATAATCGGCGTTTTTTCTACGGCGTTTTTCGATTTTTCTATCGGTTTTTTCGGGGGGAACGTGAGTGTGACCTGTCATAAAAACGTCAAGTCCCGCTTCGCCTATCACGCTCAACGCGCTTCTTTCGGTAAGAGAGCCTATTATCGCAGCGGTAAAGACGGCGGCGAGCAATAGCGTCGTGACGACAAGCGTAATAAAAAACGAGACTTTCTCCTTTCTTTTCATTATTTTTCCATAAAAAGGGACGCAACGTATGCGCCCCTCTTCTTACCTTTAATCGGGATAAGCAATTATTCGGCGGCGTTTTCTACGGGCTTCATAATCTTGTGATACATGTCGATAAAGTCTTGTTTGGACATAATCACGGGGACGGGGTAGAGCGGGTTCGCTTCCTTGTAAGCTCTTTCCGCCATTACGGGAATATCTTCTTCCTTTATTCCGTCGATATATGCAGGAATATTCATTCTGGCGTTCATATCTTTTATTTCCTGAACGAACTTTTTAGCCTTTTCGGATACGCTTGCGCCCTTAATTCCTACGCAGTCGGCGAGTTCTGCAAGTTTAACGGCAGCCTTTTCGCCGTAGAAGTCGAGTATGTAAGGAAGAATTACCGCGTTGGCTAAGCCGTGAGGCGTGTGGTAGAAACCGCCGAGAGCGTGAGCCATAGCGTGTACGTTGCCGACGTAAGCGCGGGTGAACGCAACGCCCGCCATATAAGAGGCGTCCTGCATGTAAGCGCGGGCTTTAAGGTCGTGTCCGTCGTTATAGGCTTTTTCGAGCCAGGTGAAGATGAGCTTCGTAGCTCTTACCGCTCTGTCTACGGTAAGGTCGGTGTTTTCGGAGCCTATGTAAGATTCGACCGCATGGGTAAGAGCGTCCATACCGGTGGTAGAAGTGATATGAGGCGGAAGTCCTACGGTAAGATTGGGGTCGAGTACGGCGTATCTCGGTATGATTACGGGGTCTTCGATGGGATACTTTTCTTTGGTTTCGGAATTGCTGATTACCGCAGCCAAAGTAGCTTCGCTGCCCGTTCCGCTGGTGGTAGGCACGGCGTAAACGTCGGGGAAACGTTTTCCGTGTCCGACTTTAAGCACGCCTTTCATTTGCGGAATGGTCTTTTTCGGATTGGCTACTCTGCAAGCCACGCCTTTCGCGCAGTCCATGGGCGAGCCGCCGCCGAAAGCAACGATACCTTCGCAATCGTTTTCTTTATATACTTCGTACGCTTCGTTAATGTTATCGATAGTGGGGTTGGGCACCGTCTTGTCGTACACGCTTACCTTAACGCCGCGGTTGGTTAAATCTTCTTTGAGACCGTCGATAAGGCGAAGTTTGTTGTGGAGTACGTCGTCGGTAACGATAAGCACGGACTTTTTGCCTTGTTTTTCGATAAGTTCGGCAAGTTTGTCAAGACCTTTTACTCTTTCCGGTTCGCGCATACGCAGCAAAGGCATAGCGCACTTCATCACGAATTGAAACGCTCTGCAATACGCTTTGAAAAATACGTTCATATAAACCTCCATAGTTTACAACTCAACTGAAATTATTGTTATTTTATCACATTATATTGCTTAACGCAATAATAAATGAACGATTCGAATTTTTATCGGAAAACCTTAAAGTTTAATTTAAGATTGTTTTCCGACCTCCGTTTCCGACGTTATTTTTACGGGGAAAACGCCTATTCGGAAACTTCTTTCGCCGCAAGGTAAACGTTTTTGCCGAACCTTCTTCTTATCTTGTCGAGATAGAGTTTTTTATCGGTAATTTTGCCCATACCGAAGTATTTAATCATTCTCATTAAGGTATTGCCCTGAACTCTACTAAGTATTCGCTTCGTTTCGTCGAACGGTTCGGGATTTCTTGCGACTTCGTAGTCGGTGATTTCCACCGCGTCGCCGTTTTTCACGATAATATCTCCGTCGCAGGGTACGCCGTTAATTTTAATTTTACCGCCCGATATATCCTTAAAGGTAAGGCGATAAGTCCTGTTTTCGGGAAGAGCGAATTTTCCGTTTTCTTTGCCGTAGCGGGGCGCGGAAACGGTGAAGGTAATCTTGCCGTCTTCTTCCGACACGGCAAAATCGGTATAGGCGTATTCGCCGTTTTTGTAATCGTTACTTTCGCCGTCGTCTTCGTATAAAGAGTAAGCGTTGTTGCCGCGGTATATAAGAACCTCGAACTTAACGGGATTGTCGCAGCCGTTAATTACGCCGTCGTCGGCTAATGGAATTATTGCTCCTTCCTTACAAAGAACCGGGATACTTTCCAAATCTCTGAACATGGATATTATCCGTCCGCCTTTGTATATTCTGCCTGTAAAGAAATCCGTATATCTTCCTTCGGGAACCCAAACGTCGGTTCTCGACATATTGAGCGACTTTAATCTCTTGCTCGTGACGGGGCAGACCAACAGTTCCGAACCGAAGAAATATTCGTTCTTTACTCTATACGCTCCGTCTTCGTCGGGGTAATTATAATAAGGCGGCTCGCATAGAGAAACGCCATAATCGGAAGCGTTCTTCATAGCGGTATAGATATAAGGCACGAGTCTGTGACGCAGACGCAAGAAGTTTTCGGTTATTTTTTCTACCGTTTCGCAGTGACGCCACGGTTCTTTCCCCTGCAAGTCGTGAGCCGTGCTGTGAAGACGATTGATGGGGCTGAACACGCCCAACTGACACCAGCGGAGATACAGTTCGTCGTCGTATATACCGAAAGTGTGTCCCCCTATATCGTGGCTCCACCAGCCGTAGCCTACGTTGCCTGCGGTGGAAGTCATATAAGGTTGGAATTTAAGACTTTTCCAGGTGGCTACGCTGTCTCCCGAAAATCCCAACGGGTACCGATGGCTTCCCGCTCCGGCAAAGCGGCTTAAAATGACCCCTCTTTTCCCGTCGCGGCAGTTGTCGAGATAATGTAAGTGGTTCAACGCCCACAAGGGGTCTAAACCTTTAACGGTACTCTTTTTGCCCTGTTGCCAGTCTATCCACCAGAAGTTTACGCCGTCTTTTTCGTAACCGTGATGGAGTATATCGAAATACGCGTTTATAAAGTTATCGTCCGAAAGGTCGAATTTTACCGTCTGTTTGGTCTTCGGATCGATACCGACCGCTTTTGCCATATCTTCGTAACTATCTTCGAACCACCTTACGCCGTCGGCGGGGTGAAGGTTTAAGGTGACGCGTAAATTATCCTTGTGAAGGGTATCGAGGAACTCTTTATAATCGGGGAAAAGGTCGGTATTCCAGCTGTATCCCGTCCAGCCCGAACCGAGCCACGGACGCTTCGTCGGGAACTTTTCTCCGAACTTTTTATCCACCTTTACCCAGTGCCAGTCCATATCTATCGTCGCGACGGAGAGAGGAACTTTTTTATCGGCGAACTTGTCTATCACCGACAAATACTCTTCTTGCGTATAGGCGCGATAGCGGCTCCACCAGTTGCCCAAAACGTAACGGGGCATCATGGGTACTTTTCCGCAAAGGTAGTAAAAATCGCGTAACGCCGCGCGGTAATCGTGACCGTAAGCAAAAACGTACACGTCGGAATCGACGGTTCTTCCCTTGACCTTTCCGTCTGTTCCCAAAGCCATGCTCTTGTCGGACAGATACGCTACCCCGGTACGGGAAATGACTCCGTCGCAAAGAGCCACCGCTCCGTTACGCATATCCACGGTACGGCAGGTACCTTTAAGGTTGCCTTTATCGAAAGTGGAAAGTTCTTGCCCGTTGACGGTGATTTTGACAAAAACGCGACTTTTTTTCAAGAAAACGAACTCGCTTATCGCGGTACGGATTACGTAAGAACCGCCCAGGTCCTCGACCGTGTACGGAACGTAAGGAAAGTTTCTGAACCAGACGGTCTGCGTGGCTCCGTCGCAAAAATGTCTGTTTCTGCCACGTTCGAGCCTTACGAGCCTTTCGGTAAGAACGGTTATTCTGTATCCGTCCTCGACAATACTGCTTCTTTCGTCGGCGGCGGAATTAAATTCCGCAATAAGGTTTTTGTTAAGTGTCATATCGTTCCTCCGTGGAGTGTATTGTTTATTTATATACTAACATAAAATATATAAGCCGTTCAAGACCGCGTCGTTCTTTTTGAGAAAGAACAGCCGCAGTAGTTTTGGCGGTATAGCCCGTGTTCTGCGGCTAAAAGTACGCTTCTCTTGTATCCTTCCCGTTTTTTGAAGTCGGTGGGGAGATAATTTACGCCGTAAATATTAGCGAGGTCGTAACCTATCTCGTTTATTTTATCGGCGTTTTTTAGGGGCGAAACAGTCAAAGTCGTGGCAAAATAGTCGCCTTTTTTACATTCTTTCGCCGCTTTATCGAGGCGAAGGCGGTAGCAGTCGAAACACCTTGCGCCCCCTTCGGGCAGGTTTTCTTTGCCTTTCGCGATGTTATCGAAATCTTCCTTTCTGTGTCCGTAGTCTGTTATCTTCACGTTTTCGCCGTAAACTTCCTTTATGTACCGCTTTTGCTCGGCAAGGCGTAAAAGGTACTCTTCTTCTTCGTCTATATTAGGATTGTAATAGACTACCGTAATATTAAAATAAGGATAAAGATCCTCGAGACATTTAGTAGAACACGGCGCGCAACAACTGTGCAAATAAAGAGCGGGCTTGTCGGTAAGTCCGTCGATAATCTCGCGCATAATTTTGTCGTAATTCGGTTTATTCATACTTAATTTCGTTAAAAAAGACCGTTTCGTCGCCGCCGCACAGAGCGAAAGCGTATCCGTCGAAAAGACGGTAAGTTTTCCCTTCTCGCGTCCGCAATCCCTCGGATAAGGGTATTCCGTAAAGTTTGGCAGTAGCTTCGCCTTTACCGAATTCGTCGAAGAATTCGTCTTTATCGGTTATTTTTTGACCGAAAAACCTTTTCGATATATCTTCGGCGGCAGTTTCTTTTTTTAGTTGTATATCCACTCCGACGGGCTTTTCGCTCATCGCGCAAACGACGTATTTTCCGCTGTGAGAGAGAGAAAACTCCGTTAAAGGCTCGCCGTCGTTTCCGATAAGCCGCGGTTTAGGTTCGGTTCTGTCCACCGTTGCCGATAAAATCTTCTTCCTCGTAACGTGACAAAACTTTTCGTACGCCGACAGAATAAAATCGTCGCTCTTTACGGGGTATTCGGTGAAAAAAACTATCGTCAACGTCCGTATATCCTTATAATTTTGCGTAAAAAGTCGTGGTCTATTCCGTTAATCGCGCCGAAGTTGGTGCGGTAACGCCAGCAGTCTTCGGCTTTGCCGGGGACGTTCATTCTCGTGTCCGAGCCGTAACCGCATAAATCCTGCATAGGTATTATCGCAATATCGGCGCAACTGCCGAGTACGCTTCTTATCACCGCTTTCGTCGCGCGGCAACGCCCCGCTCCGCTCGCCCAGCCGTATCCGTCGTCGCAGTCGACGTAATCGAATACCTGTCTTCTCGTGTTTTCGTCAAGGCTAAGTAGCCACCCTAAGGTAGTGTCGTTGTCGTGCGTACCCGTGTAAGCCACGCATTCGGGGATATATTCGTGAGGGAGATGCTTGTTGTTTGCGTCGCCGTCGAACCCGAATTGAAACACTCTCATTCCGTAAAAACCGCTTCTTTTAAGAAAATCTCTTATATTGTCGTCGATTATTCCGAGGTCCTCGGCTACTATCTTCGGATTTTTTATCTTCTTTTTCAGTTCTTTGAAAATAGCCAAATCGGGACCTTTTTCCCACTTGCCGTTTTTTGCGGTGTTTTCTTCGGCGTCCACCGCCCAGTATTCGTACAGTCCGCGGAAGTGGTCTATCCTTACCACGTCGTACAGTTTAAGGGCGTGACACAATCTTTCCACCCACCACTTGTAGCCGGTAAGAGCCATTTTTTCGTAGTCGTAAAGAGGGTTCCCCCACAGCTGACCGTCTTTGGCGAAATAGTCCGGCGGTACTCCCGCCACTTTTTTACGCCGTAATTCCTTGTCGAGCAGGAATAGGTCGGTATGCGCCCACACGTCGGAACTGTCGTAGTTTACGTATATAGGCAAATCGCCGAACACTTCTATCCCGTAGCTTGCGGCGTAATCGTGAATTTTTTTCCATTGAGAGAAGAAAACGTACTGTTCGAAAACGTAAAAATTATACCTTTCCGACATTTCTTTCTTTACCTTTTTGCAAAGTTTTTCGGAATAGAACTTTTCTTCGTCCGCCCAGTCGGACCACATAGCTCCGCCGTTTTTTTCTTTAAGCGTCATATACGCGGCGTAGTCGGGGAGCCAGTAGGCGTTGTCTTTAATGAAGAGTTCCATTCCTTCTTTTTCTTTAAGACCTATCCGGGAATAAGCAAGCTCCAACGCTTCGCGTTTTTTTGCGGAAGCGAAAGCGTAGTCGGTAAGATAAACGTCTCCGTTGTAGCGGAAAGAAGCCGCTTCGTCCGCCGTAAGAAGTCCGTCGAGCCTTTCGGGGTCGATATAAAGGTAGTTCCCGGCAAAACTCGATACTCCGCTGTAAGGCGAATTGCCCGCGCCGAGAGCGGTGACGGGGAGAGTTTGCCACAGTTTTATTCCCATCATTGCGAATTCGTCCAGAACCTTTTCCGCGTCGGATGAAAATCCGCCTATCCCGTACTTACCGGGGAAAGACGATACGTTAAGTAAAATTCCTGCTTTTCTTTTCATTTTTTCCTGCCGTTATCTTCTTTTACATTTTGGCGAAGAGAGAATTTCGCCCATAACGATATATTTTTTCAATTCTTCGCGGGAGAACTCCTGCCCGTTGACGGTAATCGGTTCTTCCTCGTAGACTATTCTCTCGTCGTAATGGTCTATGCACCCTTCGGTGACGGCTCCGCCGGCGGAACCGCCCACGGGTACTTTTTCGTGACGATGCGCTCCGCCTTGACAAGCGGGGTGATCGTGCGTTATTTTATTGCTTTTCCGTACGTCAGCCATTATTTCTTGTCGGAAGAAGTTTTGTCCGTTCCGCTTATGGCGTTACGCATATTCGTGTCGGCTTGCAGGTTCTGCATATTGTAATAGTCCATTACGCCCAATTTTCCGTTGCGTAAAGCGTCCGCCATCGCTTTCGGTACTTCTGCTTCCGCTTCTATTACCACCGCTCTCATTTCCTGAGTCTTTGCTTTCATTTCCTGCTCGGTAGCCACAGCCATAGCTCTTCTTTCTTCGGCTTTGGCTTGCGCGATACGCTTGTCGGCTTCCGCCTGATCCATCTGTAATTGAGCTCCGATGTTCCTGCCTACGTCGACGTCGGCTATGTCGATACTGAGTATCTCGAACGCCGTTCCGCTGTCGAGACCTTTTTGCAATACGGTTTTTGAAATGCGGTCGGGATTTTCCAAGACGTCTTTATGCGTTAAGGCGCTGCCGACGGTGGTCACTATTCCTTCGCCGACTCTCGCTATTATGGTTTCTTCCCCCGCGCCGCCTATTAGACGGGAAATGTTCGCGCGGACGGTCACTCTTGCCTTACAGCGAAGTTCTATACCGTCTTTCGCGATAGCGGCTATTACGGGAGTTTCTATTACTTTCGGGTTTACGCTTACTTTTACCGCGTTAAGAACGTCACGTCCGGCAAGGTCGATAGCCATAGCCGTACGGGTGGATAGTTCTATATTCGCGCTGTGAGCGGAGATGAGGGCGTTGACTACCTTAACGACGTCGCCTTTCGCCATATAATGGGTTTCCAACTCTCCGATGTTTATGTTAAGTCCGGCTTTCTTGCCGGTGATATACGCTTCTACTATCATTCCGATTTTTATCTTGCGAAGACGCATTCCTATAAGTTTTCCCATCGAGATATACGCCCCGGAAACCAATGCTCTGAACCAGGTGGATATGGGTACGATTATAAAAAACGCAACGACTACGACCACCGCAAAAACTATTCCGAATACCAGAAGGGGGATATTGAGTGCAAGTAAAGATGCCATAATTTTTACTCCTTTTCGTTATTTTTGATTATTTCAACGCCGATTTTAGAACCTTCGACGTTATTAACTTTTATTTTTTTCCCTACGTTTATAAAAAAGTTATCGGCGACCACGTCGTACACCTTGCCGTCTATTTCGGCTTTGCCCGACGGGCGTAAATCGGTGACGGCTTTGCCTTCTTTTCCGATAAGGGAAGAATAATTCTCCGTGCCGTCCGAAAAGTCTTCGTTCACCGCCGTGCCGGATTGTATTAAGGGCGTCTTTTTGAGCCAGTTTTTTTTCGTCGCGACGGCGAGAAGAATAAATAAAAGCGCGCCGATTATGAGAAACAGCAAGAGCATTTGAAAAACCTGCGCGATAGGGTTATCTTCGGGTTTTCTTATCACCGCGCGTAAAACTATACTGAGGACGAGCAGAACTATGCCCGAAATTCCGAATATCCCGAATCCCGGCTCGAAAACTTCGATGAGGAGCAGAACTATTCCTACGGCGATACATACGGCGACGTACCATTGCATATTTGAAAACAATAGTCCGAACTGAGCAAAAAATTCCATTCATATCCTCCTTTACGGTATATAGAGTTATTCTCTCGGCAAGTTATATCTCGCTTCGTCGGCGTAACTTTTCGCCGCATAGGCAAGAGCCGTCGCTTTTTTGTATTTTTTCGAGTCGGAAGAACGTTTTATCGCCACGATTATTATTATGAGTAAAAGTATAAGAACGATTACCGCGGGGAGAAGAAGGTCGTAATAAAGGACGAGAACCCCTTCGCTGTCCGCCGTGAAAGTAATCGTTCCGTCGGAAACGGAAAATCCGTCCAACTTATGCTTTACTCCGTCGGAATCGACTATGCACGCTCGCAAACCGAAAGTAAACGGAGTTTTCGCAAGGGTTATTTTACCCGTATATTTGCCTGCGATTCCGCCTTCGGCGTCGATTTTGTAAGCGAGGACGATAAGCCTGTCTATTCTGCTGTATCCGTTTACGTCGGTAGTTGCGTTTTCGGTAACGGTAAGGGTTGCGTTCGGCAGGAACGAACCGTTCAGAGAACCGGATTCTGCGGAAAGTTCCGATTTGTAGACGGTGATTTTCCCTTCGACGTAGGTTATTTCGTAGTTATCGAGAGCCGCGCCGAAGGGTTCTATCGAGTATTCTCCGGGGACGGCGGGTAAATTTACCGAAAGATTTACGTTAAGATTTTTTTCGTTCTCGCCGCCGACGAAACCGTAATATTTTACGTAATCGCTTAACGTTATATCTTCGGGTTTTGCGTAAAATATATCGGAAAGAACTATTTTAAGGGGAGCTTTCGCTATCGAGAAAGTAAATTCCCCGTCGTTATTAAGAGAGTAATTGCCGTCGGCTATCCTTGCGTATCCGACGTAATCGCCGGCGTTTTTCACCGCTTTGTCGTAAGAAACGATTATCTTTTGCGAGGCTTCCGCCTCGTCGCCCACTATTTCGCAGGTTATTTCGGGGGCAGAACCGCTATAAACGAGATTTTCTGCGCCGATTACTCTGAAATTAAGGATTTTCGGCGTAATAGTATAGGTAGCCGCCGTGAAAATTACGTCGTAGTTGTCGTTGTCGTAAGTTGCGGCAATCGCGTACCTTCCGGCGTCGAAACCGCTTTCTTTTTTTAAAGTCACGTTAAGGTCGTCGATACTTTCTCCCGTCGCGAAAACGCTTCCCTGCTCCGCTTCGCAACGGAGTTCTTTAAGGGGTTCGTCGTAGACGCTGTCGAGAGAAGCCACGGTAACGTATATTCTGCGTTTCGTTATTTTATAAACGCCGCCGATAAACCTTACGTCGTATTTATCGCTCGAAGATATACCGGTAATATCGTATTCTCCGACGTTTTTGCCCGTTTCACGCGAAAGGGTAATTTTAAGGTCGTCGTCCGCGTCGCTTCCTATAAGGGGAGTCGTCCTTTCGTAAGTAAGAGCCTGCTCTTTTTCGCCGTAAACCGTCGTTACGTCGTTAATTTTTACTTCCGCCGTCGCTTTTTGTACGGTTATCGTTATATCGGAAGAAGTTTCTTCAACACCTTCTTTCGTAGCCTTGCAGTAGTATACGCCGCTTTCCGACGGATAAGTAACGGTCAAAGCGGAACTCTCCGCGGCTACCGCGTCCGCGTCTCCTCTTTTATACCAGACGTAAGTTACTCCGTCGGATAAAGAACCCTTTATATCTACCGCAACGGGGCTTCCGTCGTAAGTTTTCGCAATTTCCGTTTCGTACCCGTCCGCAAATATTCCGCTCGCTCCGCAAACGTATTCCGACGAAAGAACGGGAGCTGTCGCCAAAACGAAAAGAATCGCAAGCGTAATCGCGATTATCGGTAACAAAAATTTAGTTAAACTTACTTTAATCCCTTTCATTAAGCCCACCTGCTGTGTTTTTTACGCCGACGCTTCTTATCTTTTCCGCTTTTGGAAAAGGCTTCGATTATTATCAAGAGTACGATTATCACCGCTATCCCGACGAGAACCGCGTTAAGAACGACGGCTCTGTTGTCGACGGCGACCGCCGATTTTCCCGCAAAGACGTATAAGTCGACGGGACTGCCGTTTATTGTGAACGTGCCGTTGTCGAACGTATATTCCTTTTCGGTAAGGACGCCGTTTCTGTAAACGAAAACTCTCACGCCGTCGGAAGACGAGATGCCGTCGGCTTTTATGTTTATCGTGCAAACTTCGTCGGCAAGCTCGGTTTCGCTGCCCCCCGACAAGGCGGTGATTTTGTATATTGCTTTGACCGCTTCTTTCTGCTTTTCGTCCGATTTGAGAACTTTGGAGGCTTCATCGATTATGACGGCGTTCTCGGTCTTCGTCAAACTCAGGTTAAGAGTCGGGTCGAACCCGTTTTTCGAGTCGCTTATGGATACGAAATCGGCTAAATCGTTGCTTTCTATCGAAGTCGTCTTAATGAGAAGTGTGGCGGTAAGGAGCAAATCTTCGTAGAGTTCTTTTTTTACGGTGGCGGTTATCTCGTACTTGCCCGCGTCGGATACGGAGTCGACGGAATAGCTTATTCCCACGCCCGACCACGTTTCTTCATCGTATCTTACCGCGATAGAATGAGCTTTACCGTCGTACAGTACGCTTTCGTCCTCGAAAGTAAAACCGGTAAGAACTCCTTTAAGAACCGTCAGAGTTGCGTTTTTTGCGTTCACGACGTAGTTATCCGACGGTTCTCCGCCGTATTTTACGATTATATCGTAACTGCCGGGAACAAGAGGATTTTCACCGTAGGGTAAAGTTACGGTCACGTTATTTTTAATATTCGTTACGTCGGCGTCGGATACGCGACCTATAATCAAAGTCTCCGCAGAGCCGACGGGAGTTTCGCCGTAGCGATATGACATATTCCTGCAAGTAGCCGTGACGGCGGCTTTCTCTATAGTAAAGACTATTTTGAAGGGAGCGTCGCAGGTTATTTCGGCTAAGTATTGACCTGCGTTTACGGGGGAAACCTTGTCGCTGCCTTTATAAAAAGTTACGTTTTTGTAAGAATGTTCGTTTCCGTCGTAGGTTATTTTCTGCCCCGCCGGAATCTGAGCGGGAGATACGGTGGAATTTACCGAGGTTTCCGAAAGGACTTTTTCGAAATTATCGTAAGTTTCGTCGGCTTTACGTTTGACCATCACCGTCACCGTTTCGTATTCCCCTTCTACGGGAACGGCGTATTGATTTTTCGTCGGATACGGAAAGGTTTCGCCAGCGGCGTTTTTGAAAGTAAATTCGTATTCGTAGTTTACGTCGGGGTAATTGCGGAAATAAACGGCGGCGGATTTACCGTCGAACAGAACGACGGCGTCGGTTTCGTCGAAAACGAACGGAACTTTATCCGAAGCCGCGGCGGACGAAGTCGTCGGACATAAGACGACCGAAACGCACAACGCTACCGCAACCGCTAAAAAAATCGTCGGAATTACCGCTTTTTTCAAATCGAGAACTCTCCTTTAATAAGTAAATATATTATATCAAAGGTTTATGTAGATTTCAATACGTAATTATCAAATATTTTTATCGCCCTTTTCTCCTCGTTTTCAACAAAAAGAAAGTCTCCCGTTTCAGAGAGACTTACTTAATAGTTTAATCGTTTTAATCGTCGTTTGATTTTTCACCTCGTTCGGAAAGACGAGAGGCGTTTTCGTTACTTAATATACCGTTCCAGAATTCCGAGGAGATATCGAAGTCCCGACTTTTCGGCGGTCGCCTGAAAATTATCGTTCGCCAAAGGTCCGTGTTCCACCCCGTAGACCAGATGGACTTTCGGATCGTCGAGCGGGTGTCCCGCCGACGCGCTGTACGCAGGCACGGTTCCGTCGCCGTAGGAGGACTTGATTTTATTCACTATTTTTCCTTCTTCGTTTATCTCGACGGCTATCGTGGTCTCGACGTCGATACCTACGATAAATTCGGTCGGCACTGCGTCCGCTACGAAAATCTTACCGCCGTTGCCGTCGTCGACGTAAAGGTTTTCCCAATAAGCGGGCAGGTTGTTTACCGCGGGCATAAGGCTTCCGTCGGCGCGTTTGGCCCAGTCGAAGGAGCATACGAGTTCGTAAATTTCGGCGTTATTGAGATACTTTTCTCCGTTGCCGATGGAGCCGTTTACGCCTATGTAGTAAGGACTGTCGCCGTCGAAGTACCAGGCGGAGTCGAAAGCGGGCGAATTGAGAAGTTCGTAGATACTCGCAAGAGTCCTCGCCACGTCGGTAAGAGAGAAATCGCGGTTAGCGTAAGAACCTACCGCCTTGAACAAATCGGCGATAAAGCCCGAAGCGTCCTCCGTTTCAAAAAGGTTATTTATGGCGTCCATAGAACCGAAAAACGGACACCCAAACGGCATAAACAGTTTGGTTTTTTCTCTGTTTTCGACGCTGCGGGAAAGGTAGTTGGCGGTGACTATTCCGCCCATCGAATGGGTGAAGAACATAACTTCTTTCCACCCGTTGTAGTTAATGAATTTTTCGAGTTCTTCCGCGCTGCCCATATTGTGCTGACGCCAGTCGTATTGCCATACCACTACGTCGTAACGGTCGCCGTAGACGGGATATACCATATCGTAGATATATTTCATTCCGCCGAAAGTGGCGTACTTCTCTCCGTCGTTCATAGTCGCTATTCTTTCTTTGAGAAGAGGTACGTTATTTTCGTCGCATTTAAGACTGTTTACGACGAAGTCGAAATATTCGCTGCGTTCTTCCGTAGTCTTTTTCTGTATCATCGTAGTCGCGAGATGAGCGAAACCGGATACGCTCCACATAGGTTCTTCCGTTTCCGCGTTGTAGAAAGAACTCGCCATAAGCCCGGGTATAAGTATCATAGCTTTATCGTGTTTTACCTGACTTTTATAGTATTTGTAGTCGTATACCGCCCCTTTTTCGTGGGATTGCAGACTTACGCCGTCCCAAGGCTCTTCCGCACTGCCGTACAGAGCGTACACGACGCAACTTATCGTCACTATCGCTATGGAAAAAACGGCGATTACAGCCGTCAGAATTTTTGTTTTCGTATTCATTCTACCCTCCGAAAATATGCTATATCGCGATATTTAGAATAACATAATACCTTCGTAAGGTCAATATGCGTTTTTCATTTATTATGCGTATTGACAACTCAAAAAAAGTGGTTTAGTATTAGAATAACGCAAAAAAAGAGGTAATAAAAATGTGCAGAAGTAAGACCGTCATTGATAAGTTTAACGCTATGGTGGCGAGAAAGGACGCCAAAAGAATGGCTTCGAAAACTCCTTTCCCGGGGGTAGAGAAGTTTTACGATATTCCGTATATCGACGACGGCAATATCTATCACCTGCTCGACGTTTACCGCCCCGAAAATTTATCCGAGGGAGAACGTTTGCCCGTGATTATAGACATACACGGCGGCGCGTGGATATACGGCACGAAAGAAATAAACGCCCATTATTGCCAAGGTTTGACGAAGTACGGCTACTGCGTCGTCAATATAAATTACCGCATAATTACAGAGGAAGGCAAAGGCACTTTCCCTGCTATACTTAACGACTGTTTCGCCGCGTTCAAGTGGGTGGAAGAAAATATATCCGACTACGGCGGCGACTTAAACGACGTGTATCTTACCGGCGACAGCGCGGGCGCGCACCTTGCCGCAATGTGCGTAGCGATAAACGGCGATAAAAAATTGCGGGAAGAACTTAATATGAAAACGAATCTCGATTTCCGCGCGTTGGGGCTTACCTGCGGCGTGTCCGACGTGGAAAGGCTCCGCAAAATAAAACTCCCCGTAATAAACTATCTCTTCAAGCTCTTTTTCGGCGAAGGTTGGAAAAAACACCCCTATCTATATATCGCCACGTTAAAAAATCTCGACCTGTCGGTCTTACCGCCGGTATTCCTCAACACCTCAAAATCCGACTTTATGCGTTCCGACGTCCTGTCTTTTGAAAAACTTCTTACCGAACGCAATATAGAACACGAAATAAAGGACTTCCCCGACAAAACCTTGCATAAACTCGAACACGTCTACACCGTAATAAACCCCGAATGGGAAGAAAGCAAAGAAGCCACCGACGCAATGATAGCCTACTTCAAGAAGTACGAAAGGAAGTAATCGTTATTTACTGCGAATTTCGGCTTACGCCGAGCGAATTTCAAAACCATCGGTTTTGAGTTAAGGATACTATGATTAAGGCGGAATAGATATGCGTTTTATTCCGTTTTTATCTGTAAATAGGTCTTTGTATATCCCGCCCGCCCACCCTAATGGATATTTTTATCCTTATTTCAATAAAGCACATTCAAGTAATATGTTTTGTTGAGAAAGATATACTTTGTTAAATTCGGATAAGGGGGAACATTATGAGGAAAGGGGTTTATTAAGGGGGCTTGGAGCGATGCCCCCTTAATTATATATTCATTTTATCCTTGTGAAAAAGAAAGCGTGTTCGGTCAAGCCGGACTTCGCAACTTGCGGCTTGTGTGTTTCTTTGTTACTTTCTTTTCACACCGAAAAGAAAGTAAGTTCCTTTACAAGTAATGAAAAAGGATAGAACCTAATATCCTATCCTCTCTTTAGCTTTTATCGACAGCTCCGAGCTTGCCTCGGAAATTCGCGTCACGCAGTGACAATTCGTTATCGTTGCACGATAAATTCGTTTCGCTTGCGGCGAAAATTCGTCGTTTACGGAGTAAACCTATTCTCCGATAATCTTTATAAGTATCCTTTTATCTCTCATTCCGTCGAATTCGCCGTAAAATATCTGTTCCCACGTGCCGAAGTCGAGTTTGCCGTCGGTTATTGCCACGACGACTTCTCTGCCCATTATCGTACGTTTAAGGTGGGCGTCGGCGTTATCTTCGTATCCGTTGTGAGCGTAGCGGGAGTAAGGTTTTTCGGGGGCGAGTTTTTCAAGCCACTTCTCGAAGTCGGACAGTAGACCCGATTCGTTATCGTTAATAAAGACGCTCGAAGTTATGTTCATGGCGTTGACAAGGACCAAACCTTCTTTTACGCCCGATTCTTTGACGGCGTTCGCGACGTCGAAAGTTATGTTAAGAAAATCTCGTCTTTTCGGTAAATTTACGGTCAAAACTTTGCGGTAACTTTTCATAATTTTCGTTATGTTTTATTCTAAAATAAAGCGTATTCCTTCGTTTATATTTATTCCGTTTACGACGTAATTTTCGTCGAAAGTAATTCTGAAAGATTCGACGGAAGAAGACAGCCCCGGGATAATTTGTTTTTTCGAGTAAGTTATTACCAAGGTGATATAATTCTCGTTCGTTATGGCGGTGACGGACGATACGGTAGCCGCGGTAACGGGAATGGATTTTAAGGATACGCCGGTATCTTTTTTGCCGGAGACCGTCCTTAAAGTCTTGCCGACGTTCAGTTCGCTAAGAACGTTCATTGCGTACGAAGCATAGTTGAGATTATCGCCGGGCGTTACAGAGGGAACGTTGCCGATATCTCCACTGTCGGCAGTTCCGTACTCGTATCTTACATAATAGGGTACCGAAACTCCGTTTTCTGTAAGACTTGTCGTAAGTATGGAATCGGTAATTACGCCGTCGCGATAACCTATCGCGAGTACGCCGCCGTTGATGTTAAGGGTGGAATCGAACGACTTTTTTACACCTTTATTTAAGAAAGTAACTATAATTTTTCCGTCGGTTTTGTAGACTTCGCCGCGATAGTTTTTGTCGTAGACGAAAGAGTTGAGGACGAAAGGCGCGAGCGACTTTAAGGTTTCGGCGTAAGTCGTGTCGGTTTTTGCCACGACGGTTTTGTCGGTGGTTTCCATAAGATACGTCGCGTAATAGTCGTAGGTTTTTCCGCCGGTAACTAAATTTATTTTTTTGTTTTCGCGGTCGGCGATGAAAGAAACGGCGGTCGGATTTTCGTTATTTTTCGTTATTTTTCCGCTGACGCGGTGACAGCTTTTTTCTTCGAAATTCGCTAAAAGCGTAATGAGCGTTTCTTCCGCGGACGGCTCCTTAACCGTGGGCGCGGAGCAAGAAACGAGCATAATACAGCACGCTAAAACGAATAGTATTAAGACCGCGGTTTTTTTCTTCATTATTCGTTGTCCTCGGGATTGTCGTCGGTGAGGTCGTCGGCTGTTTGTTTGCAGGTAGAGTTTATCTTATCCAAAGGATAAGTCCTTATTTCCTGCGCGCCTTCGCTGTCGGTTATTCTTACTTTAACTTCCTGTCGGAGCATATCGTGACTTACCACTACGCCTTTGCCGTCGGGGGTGGTTGCGACGGAATTTATTTTCGGCATCTTCTTGAATACTTCCTGATAGTAAGGATTTTCGTATTTAAGACAGCACATAAGTTTTCCGCAACAACCGCTTATTTTTTGCGGATTAAGGCTTAAACCCTGCACTTTCGCCATTTTTATGGACACTTTTTCGAAGTCTTGTAAAAAGGTCGTGCAGCAACACGGTCTGCCGCAGGCGGCGAGAGCTCCGCGCATTTTTATGTCATCGCGTTCGTATATCTGTCGCAATTCTATTCTGACGTGGAACACGCCGGCAAGCTCTTTGACGAGTTCGCGGAAGTCCACCCTTCCTTCGGCGGTAAAGTAGATTATTATTTTCTGTCTGTCGAAAGTGTATTCCGCGTCCACGATTTTCATTTCGAGCTTGTTTTTCGCTACCTTTTCCATCGTGGTTTTCATAAGATATTCGCGTTTGGAAAGGTTTTCTTTTTGCCTTTTTTCGTCCTCGGCGGTAGCTTTTCTCGCGACGGGTTTCAACGGAGCGACGATTTCTTTTTCCGACACCTCTTTGTTCGAGGCGGAGATTACGCCGTATTCCACACCGCGGGCGGTTTCGCAAATTACGCCGTCGCCCTCCTTAAACGTTATATTATTAGGGTCGAAATAGTAGGTTTTGCCCGAATTTTTGAACTTTACGCCCACAACTATTGCCATTTGTATTTAGCCTCCAAAATTTTGAACAGCACGCTTTCCGCCGCGCTGACGGAAGAAACGTTGCTGTTAAGTAGTTTTCTGCCCTCGTTTATGGCGGCGAGAGACATAGCCGCGCTTTGCGCCGTGTATTTTTCGGCGATTTTTTTAATATCGTACTCGCGACCGTCGTTAAGTAACGGTAAACCGCTGCCCGATTTTATTTTCATCACGTCGCACAGGATTATTTCCATTATATCGAAAGATATCTTTACGTTTTCTTTATTAAACTCTTCTCTGAACACGAGTTCGGGGATTTTACCGCTCGCCGTAAGTTCGTTCATTATCGTAAAGCAGCCGTCGTACAAAGAAGCGAAAGTTTCCGAATGAAGGAACTTTTCCGCCCGTTCGAGACTTCCGTTACTGACGGCGGCGGCTACGTCCGCTTCTCTCGCGTCCGCTCCGTTTTCGGTAAGATAATCTATTATTTCCCGCGCGGTAAAACTATCGAAATACAGCTTTTTCGCGCGACTTTTTATCGTGGTAAGGATACCGTTTTCCGACGAACAAGCAAGGATTACCGTAAGGTACGCGGGTGGTTCTTCATAAGTCTTTAACAACTTATTCTGAGCCTGCGGACTTAACTTGTCGGCGTTATCTATAAGATAAATTTTTCTGTCGCCTAAGACGGGTTTTATCATAGCCGTCTCCGTAAGGTCGGTAATATCCGGTACTTTCATTTCCGCGCCGTCGAAGAAGACTACGTCGAGGTAGGAACGGTCTTCTATCCCCTTGCAGGTGGCGCATTCGCCGCAGATTCTCGGGCAAAAAACGCTTTTTGCCATCAAGGTAAGAAGTCTTTCTCTCGCAAGTCCGTCTTCGCAAACCAACAAATACGCATGCCCTAAATTGGACTTTGCGTCGGAAGCGAAAGATTTGAAAGCGTTTCTTCTTAAAATGAGGGCGTCGAGTTCTGCCATTACTTAATAAGTCCTCTTATTTTCAGTTCTTCTATTATTTTTTGAGAGGTGATTCGCTTGTCTTCGTCGGGGATTACGGAAAGGAAGTTCTCTCTTTTTTCTCTGATTTCCTTGAATCCCTCGTAAACTTTCAGATGGAAAGCGTCCTTCTCTCTTTCCAACCTGTCGTTGTCTATTACCGTGCCTTTTTGCCGTCTCCAACTTTCAAGCGGATTCATATCGAGAAAAACCACCGCGTCGGGCATACAGTTTTCAAAGGCGAAAAAGTTAATGTCTTTCACCCTTTCGTATCCTAAATTTCTGCCGTACCCTTGATAAGCCAACGACGAATCTACGAACCTGTCGCATATTACCGTCTTGCCGTCGTTCAGGGCGGGCAAAATAAGATTGCGGATATGGTCGCAACGGGCAGCCGCGAAGAGTTCCGCTTCGGTTTCCGCGCACATGTTTTCCGTAAGGATGATATTCCTTATCTTTTCGGCTAAGGGCGTGCCGCCGGGTTCTCTCGTGAACACGACGTTTTGATTAGTCTTTTCCAAATATTCTCTTATCAGTCGTAATTGGGTAGACTTTCCTACCCCTTCGCAACCTTCGAACGTAATAAACTTGCCTTTCATTTTTATCTCTTAACCCGTTTGGTTTAACCGTCGGGTTTTGCTTTTATATTTAGTATTCTCTTAAAAAACAGGCTTCCGCGATTTTCGCAGAAGCCCGTTTCTGCTTCGTAAATTATTTTTTCGGTTTCATCGTCGGGAAGAGAAGCACGTCTCTTATGGAATAGTTGTCGGTGAGGAGCATTACCATTCTGTCGATACCTATACCGAGTCCGCCCGTCGGGGGAAGTCCGTATTCCAGAGCGGTGACGAAATCGTCGTCGGTCATCTGCGCTTCGTCGTCGCCGTTCGCTCTTTCCTTAGCCTGCTGTTCGAAACGCCCGCGTTGATCGATGGGGTCGTTAAGTTCCGAGAAAGCGTTGCCCATTTCGCAAGCTATCATAAAGAATTCGAACCTTTCGGTAAGACGCTTGTCGGACGGTTTGCGTTTTGCCAGAGGACTTACTTCCACGGGGTAGTCTATAATAAAGGTGGGCTGAATAAGATGTTCTTCTATCTTTTGGTCGAACACTTCGTAAAGAGCCTTGCCCCAGCTTATATCCTTATCGAGTTCTACGCCGATAGCCGCCGCTTTTTCGATGATTTCGGGCATTTCCATCGTGTCGAAGTCGATACCGGTATACTTTCTGACCGCTTCGACCATCGTAAGACGGGGCCATTTTCCGCCGAGTTCCAACGTAGTGCCTTGGAAGTTAACGGTAGTAGTACCGAGAACTTCTTTCGCGCAGTACTTGTACATTTCTTCCGTTATATCCATCATATCGTTGTAGTCGGCGTAAGCCTGGTACAACTCTATCGTGGTGAATTCCGGATTGTGTTTTACGTCCATACCTTCGTTACGGAAAAGTCTGCCTATTTCGTAAACCTTGTCGAAACCGCCTACTATAAGACGTTTAAGATAAAGTTCCGGCGCGATACGCAGATACATATCTATGTCGAGCGTATTGTGGTGGGTAATAAAAGGTCTTGCGCTTGCGCCCGACGGAATACTGTTAAGAATGGGCGTTTCCACTTCGATAAAACCTTTTTCGTCAAGGAAACGGCGTATGCAGCTTATAATCTTACTACGCTTTTTGAAAGTGTCCATGACTTCCGGGTTGGCGATAAGGTCGACGTAACGTTGACGATAGCGAAGGTCGGTGTCTTTAAGCCCGTGATATTTTTCGGGCAGGGGTAAAAGGGATTTACTTAACAAAGTAGCCTTATGAACCTTTACGCTGACTTCGCCGGTGTGAGTGGTGAATACTTCGCCTTCTATTCCGAGAACGTCGCCTAAATCCCATTTTTTGAATTCGGCGTATTCTGCTTCGCCCATCTCGTCGCGTTTGCAATAAAACTGAATTGTGGTTCCGCAGTCGAGAAGATGAGCGAAACTCGCTTTGCCCATAATTCTGCGGGAAATCATTCTGCCCGCGATAGCGACGGTCTTGCCTTCGTATTTTGCGTAATCGTTTATTATATCTTCCGCTTTCGCGTCGACGTTAAATTTGGTAATTTCGAAAGGGTCTTTACCGTTTGCTCTGAGTTCTTCGAGCTTTTTATGTCTGACGGCAACCACTTCGGTAAGGTCGAGTTCTTGCGGCTGCGGATTGTTTTGTACGTTTTCTGCCATAATTTCTCCTGATTACTTGGATATTTCGAGAATTTTGAAGGAAAGGTTTCCGCACGGGCTGGCGGCTACTACCGTTTCTCCCTTGCCGTGTCCTATGAGAGCTTTTCCAATAGGACTCTTATCGCTTATTTTATTTTCGCGGGAATTAACTTCCAACGTGGATACGATGTTGTATTCTATTTCTTCGTTTTCTTCCAGGTCGAGAACCTTTACTCTCGTACCGATGGATACGCTGTGAGTGGAAATGGCGTTTTCGTCGATTACGATAGCTTGAGCTATGGTGTCTTTAAGACGTGCGATTTCCGCTTCGTTTGCGTTCTGTGCGTCTTTTGCGGCGGAATATTCAGCGTTTTCGCTCAAATCGCCGAAACCTCTCGCTATGTTAAGAGCGTCGGAAATTTCTTTGGTCTTCTCATTTTCGAGATAAGAAAGTTTGTTTACGAGTTCATCGTATTTGGATTTTGTGATGGTAATTCCTTCCATATATTGCCTCCGATATCGGCGGTCGTCCGCCGTTTAAGTTAAAAATTCGTCGATAAACGCTCGTCAAGCGTCAGTCTAACTGTAAAATTATATAATATATATAAAATTATGTCAAATACAAAAAAGTCAGAATAGCATTTATGTGGCGACAAATAGAAACTGTGCTTGCCCGCAGCGTTCTCAAAGGACTCGAATTCGTGCCCTTTGAAGTCGGGGTTGTGTAACTTTTCCCATAAGCCGAGATATGAAATAACGTCCTTGTTACGCATCCAGGTCGAGATAGGAACTTTCGGTTCGGACGGATTTGCATACCTTGCCAAATCGGTCAAAGAAATATAATAGTCTTTATTTACTTTCTTATACTTTACGTCGATTCCGCTTTATGCAATCGGGTCAGAAATCGAACGCTTCGGCTATGTCGTCGCGGATAACGAAAGAAGCCCGTTCGTCGGCTCCCGTGGGAGTTTTGTTAATGACGACTAAGGTTTTTCCTTTGAACGCGTACACGAACGAAGCGGCGGGATAGACCGATAAACTCGTGCCGCCCACTATGAGTACGTCGCACTTTTCCACTTCTTCCCACGCCCTTTCGAGGACCGTTTCGTCGAGCTGTTCGCCGTAAAGGACGACGTCGGGTTTTATTATTTCTCCGCACTTGTCGCAACGGGGAACTCCCTCGCTCTTAACTATATAGTTAAGGTCAAAACTTTTTCCGCAACGGAGGCAGTAATTTCTTAACGCGCTCCCGTGCAGCTCGATTACGTTTTTACTTCCGGCTTTTTGGTGTAATCCGTCGATATTTTGAGTTATTATCGCTTTAACTTTGCCCCGGCTTTCGAGTTCGGCAAGTTTAAGGTGCGCTCTGTTCGGCAAAGCGTTCGGATAGAGCATTTTCGACTTGTAAAAATCGTAAAATTCTTTCGGGTGAGCGTAGAAGAAACCGGAACTTACTATCTGTTCGGCGGAAAAACGCCTTCCCGCGGTAAAAATTCCGTTCGCCCCGCGGAAATCGGGGATACCGCTTGCCGTGGACACCCCGGCTCCGCCGAAAAACACGACGTATTCGCCGTTTTCTATCGCAGATTTTAATCTTTCTTGGTCGGTCATTTTACATCAACCCGTTTATCGTTCCGTCGTCGGAAATAGTCATCTTCAACGCGCAAGGAACTTTACTTAACCCCGGCATCAAAAGGATACTGCCGCATTGAATTACCAAAAATTCCGCTCCGCTCCGTATAAGCACGTCCTGAACGTCGAGATAAAAATCTTCGGGCGCGCCGAGAAGAGCAGGATTTCCGCTGAATGAGTATTGCGTCTTCGCTATGCACACGGGAAAACGGGAATACACGTCGTTAAGGGAAGACAAGACCTTTTCCGCTTTCTCGGAATAAGCGACCCCTTTCGCCCCGTAAACTCTCTTCGCCACCGCTTCGATTTTTTCCTTCACGGTGATTTCGTCGGAGTAGGTAAGAGTAAGGTCGGTCTTTTTTAACGAACCGAGTACGGCTTCCGCGAGAGATAAGTTACCCTTGCCGCCTTTAAGAAATCCTTCGCTTACCGCAAAGGCTACGCTTTCTTTTTCGCAAAGGTCTTTCACTAACGCGATTTCCTCGTCCGTATCGGTCGGGAAACGATTTAAGGCTACGACTACGTTTTGGTTAAAAACGGTTTTTAGGTTGCTTATATGTCGCTTTACGTTACCGAAACCTTTAATTATCGCGTCGTTATTCGGAGAGGCGATTTTGTCGGACGGAACGTAAGCGTTGTGTTTTATACTCCGTAAAGTTATTACGAGGACGGTGGCTTCGGGGCTTAATTTTGCCTTTCTGCACTTAATATCGAAGAACTTTTCCGCTCCGAGTTCGGCGCCGAAACCGGCTTCGGTGACGACGTAATCGGCTGTTGACATAGCGACGGAGGTTGCCGTAACCGTGTTGCAGCCGTGGGCGATGTTCGCGAACGGTCCGCCGTGGACTATCGCGGGAGTACCTTCGAGGGTTTGGACGAGATTAGGATAAATTGCGTCTTTAAGTAGTATGGTCATACTTTCTTCCGCGCCTAAATCCTTTGCGAAAAGTTCTTTTCCCGATTTGTCGTAACCTATAAGGATATTGCCTAAACGGCGTTTAAGGTCTTTTAAGTCGGCGGCAAGACAAAGGATAGCCATTACTTCGCTCGCGGCTGTTATGGTAAAACCGTCTTCTCTCGGCACGCCGTTTTTTTCTCCCCCGAGACCTACTTCCACGTTTCTTAACGCTCTGTCGTTAAGGTCGATGCAACGTTTCCAAACCACCTTGTCTATATCGAGTTCGTTCCCTTGCGCGATATGGTTATCGATAAGGGCGGACAAAAGGTCGTTGGCGTAAGTTATCGCGTGGAAATCGCCGTTAAAATGAAGATTTATATCTTCCATCGGAGCTATCTGAGCATAACCGCCTCCGCAGGCGCCCCCCTTAATACCGAACACCGGACCTAAAGAGGGTTCGCGTAAAGCGAGACAGGTCTTTTTGCCGAGAAGACTCAACGCGTCGGCAAGTCCTATACTTACCGTCGTTTTTCCTTCGCCGAAAGGCGTAGGGTTCATCGCCGTCACGAGAATAAGGTGCGACGAGCGTTTTTCGGGAGCGATTTTAATTTTCGCCTTGTACTTTCCGTAACAATCGTAGTCGTCCTCGGGAAGTCCGAGTTTTTCGGCGATTTCCCTTATCGGCAGGAGTTTTGTTTCGCGAGCAATTTCTATATCCGTTTTCATAATTCTTCCTTGTGAAAAAGTTGATAGGTATATTATATAAGTAAATTGCGTGAAAATCAACCGCAGAACCGTTTTCTAAACGTTGAAAAGCATATATAAAAGGTTAAGAGCCGAACACACGACGTAAGCGAAAAATATCTGTCGAAGAAAGACTATCGCGAATTTTTTCGTTCCGAGTTCGGTTTTTAATGCGGAAAGCGCAGTCGCGCAAGGTGGCGAAAGGAACAAAAACAGGGCGTAATTAAAGGAAGAAAAGGGAGTAAAAGCCGTCGCTATATTGCCGTTGCAGACTACGTTAAGTACTCCTACGACGGTTTCTTTGCCCGCAAAACCGGCAAAAAACGACGCAATAATCCGCCAGTCGGCAAGTCCCAACGGCAGAAAAAGGAATTTGAGTTTGTTGCACGTTACCGCAAGAATACTGTTTTCAGCGACGCAGGAGCGGAAAAAAAAATCGAAGTTTATCGTAAGCCAAACGATTACGGACGACAAAAACACGACGGTACAGACCTTAAAGAGGAAAGAACGCGATTTTTCGTACACCGAACCGAAAATTTCCGCAAAATCCGGTTTTTGCAGAGGGGGAATTTCAAGAAGAAAAACGTCGGTTTTCGGCGAAGAGTCCTTTCTGCAGAAGAAAAGGGCAATGAATATCCCCGCAAGGTAAAACAGCGGAGAAAGAAGGTAGCCTTTTTCGGAAAACAGCGAAAGAAGGCAGCTTAACACGGGCAATTTTGCGCTGCAAGGGATAAAATGCAGGTTTTTGAGGCATCGCGACCGTTCGTTGTCGTCGGTCAAAGCTCTCGCCGAAGCGGCGGCGGGCGCGGTGCAACCGCATGCTAAGATAAAGGTAATCGCGCTTCTTCCGGTAAGTCCCGCCGAAGAAAGAAAATTGTCGAAAGATACGGCGGCGCGGGATAAATATCCGCAGTTTTCGAGCAAGGACAGGAAGAAAAAAAGGCTTAAAATCATAGGAAGAAAGGACATAACCCCGGCTATTCCTTTCAATATTCCGTCGGCGATAAGCGACAGTAAAAAGGGCGCGATCACCCCGTCGAAACGGGCGGTAAACTTATCGGAAAGGAGAGAGAAAAGAGAGCTTATTTTGCCGCCTGCCACGTTGCCGAACAGTCCTGCGGACAGGAGAAGAACTCCGCTCATTACGAGGAAGAACAAAGGCGCGGAGAGATAGTCGTTAAGGAGTACCGAGTCGATTTTGTCGGAGATTACGGACTGTTTCCCCCGTAAAATCACTTCCTTTTCAATCTCGTCGAACCGTTCGTATTTTTTCGCGGCAGAACCCGAAAACCTACGATACGTTTTTACGTCGGAAAGGAGAAAAACCGACGAAAAATTCTTTTCGTTTTTTCGCAGTTTTTTTACGGGACAGCCTAAAATCGATGATAGCTTTTTATCGTCTATTTTACCTCCGTTTTTCTCTGTTTTTTCCGACATGTTGAGTAAAACGACGACGGGGATACCGAGCGTAAGAAGCTGTGAAGTAAGATAAAGAGAGCGGGAAAGATACCTTGCGTCAATTACGTTAAGGATAAGGTCGACGTTTCCGTCTAGGTAGGACGCGGATATACTTTCTTCGTTGACGGCTTTATCGAGGGAATATATCCCCGGAAGGTCGGCGAAGGTATTGTCGCCCACTGCCTTTTCGGTGACGGACACGGTGACTCCCGCGCGGTTGCCGACGGGGTTTTTACTTCCCGTAATCTTGTTGAAGAGTGTCGTTTTGCCGCAGTTCGGGTTCCCTATCAAAGCTATTTTCATATTTTACCGCCGTCGCCACCGACGCTAAATTTTCCTGCCGGACGGCATAGAGAGTACGCCTTGCCGAAATAATCAGAGGACCGCCGCGCGAACTTACTTTTTTAATATATATCGGACACCCTTCCGTTATACCGAGATTATCGAGTCTTGCGGAAAAATCGGAGGCGGGAATATTTTTTACGGCTAAGTATTCGCCTTGAACAAAGTACGTTTTTTTCACGAGATAATCATATTCCGACGGAAAACAAATTGTGACGGCGGCAGCGTTTCCGATAAGTTTATCTGTAAGCTGTTTTCGGCAAAATCCGATAAAAACCGACGGATAATTTTTCTTTCGTTTTTTCGCGAAACCGCCGATTTTCACATAGGATTATTATCCGATTTTTCGACGGGATAAAAGGTTGCGGCGAGTAAATTTTTCCGTACTTCCGGTCACGCGTCGCTCACGCTTTATATATATTTATATAAATGATAAATTCGGCTATTGACACGCAACGCGATACGCGTTATAATTAAAGCGTAGAAAAAGGGTGAAGTACGCCCTTTAACAAAAAAGCCAAACGGAGAAAAGTAAATGAAACCGAAAAATCAAGAATCCATATCGCGAAACGGAAGAAAGAAATCTTTCTTTGCGTATGCGTTGATGTTGTTGCTGGTACTGGCGTTGGTATTCAGCATCGCGGCGTGTTCGCAAAGGCCCGACGACTCGGGTAGCGGCGGGGGCGGAGAAATCAAACCCGACGCAAACAAGGAACAAGTCGTCAACGTTGAAAACTTATCCGCTCGCGAATACATAAAGACTTCGGTTAAAAACCTCGGCGCTACCTACGCCGCCGATCCCAAATGGCTTAATATAGACTTCGGAATAACTTTCTCCTTCAATACCTACGCTAAAGTCGACGAAAAGTACACCGACGATACGGTGACCGCCGTCGATTATAACATAGTGGTTAAAGCCGCTATAAACTTGGAAGACAACGCACAAAGTGCGTTGTTCGTAGAAGTGACCGATATAAGAAGCGACAAAGTCAAGGCGGGCTTCTATTATTACGACGCGACCACGTACGTCGATATAGGCGGCAAAAAGTATTACGCCGAACAGCTCAATTTAAGTCAGTTGGGCGGAGCGTTGCTGAAAGTTCTCAAAGACAAAGAGCTCGATATAGTTCCCCTTGTCGGTAATCTTCTCGGAGCGTCGCTCAATATGAAAGGCGCGGAGCAAATAGCGGGACTTTTGCCTACGATTTGGACCATATTGTTCAGCGGCGACGCGAACATCGTTTACAGCGCGGAAAAAGACGGCGATATGCCGAAATATCAATACATAAATCAGTATTTGGACGCCAACATTATCTTCGATATGATTATGAAGAAGAAGATAGAAATCAAACCGTTCTTCGCTCTCGACCTTACGTGGGAAGGCATAGCGGGACTTCTCGGTATGGACTTACCCAATCTCGATCCCCTTTTAAGAGCGTTTTTAGGGTTCGGACTTGAAGATATAGTAAATAAAAAATGGCCGTCCATGACGGTGGAAATCAAAGCCATTACCGAACTTGCCGACGTAAAACAAGCCGATAACACGACCAAAAAGGATTACAAGTTTACCGGACTTGCGATAGACGTTCGGAGCGAAACCAAGGAATACGACCTTAATCTTAAGATTAACCCGTTCAAATTAAACACGAGCGACAGCGACGAAGTCAAGATGAACCTCGCCGGTTACAACTTCGGCGCGTCGGGGAAAAACAGCACTTACGAAAAAGCGAGTTTCACCAATCTCGAACTCAACCTTAATCTCGGCGTGGACGCGGAAAAGGACGAAGAACTTACTATAGACAGTCTTTTGGGCGGTTTCCTCGATTTGGGCGCGGTGGGAAGCATACCTTTGCGCATCTCGGGCAATTCGCATTACGACTTCGACGTAAAAATCGCCGCAAGTCTCGATTTGTTCAACAACGCCAACAACAAAGCCCAAGCTACGATTAAGTACTGCGGAGCGGAAGTGATATCGCTGTATCTCGTACCCGACCTGTCGTTGCAGGAAGGAAGCTCGGTAATGTTCAATACTTTGTATATCGACGCGAGCAACCTTACGAGCAACGGCAAGGCTCTTATGCCGCAGCTGCGACTGCCCTCGCTGAATATTACGCAGATTCTTGCCGGTACGCCCGAAGTACCGGGTCTTCTCGGCAAAATAATGAAGTATTTCGATCCGTACTACGCGGGAACGACGAGCGGCACCCGTCCGAGTAACGCCGACGAAGAAGAGAAAGGCGGTCTGGACGTAATGAAACTGTTGCAACTATTGTTGCAAACCGACGAACAAGGCAATCTTAAATGCTTTACTTTCCCCAATGACGAATCCAAAGTCTTCGGACTGAAATTCGATAACGCGGGAATAAACACGCTCTTAGGTATGTTCAAGCCGGGCTTGAGCCTCGGCGTTTACGGCGTGGGATTATCTTTGGACCTCGCCGATATATTCAATTCGATAAGGTTAAAACTCGACGTGACCGAGGACATGAACGTTCACGTCGGTTTCGGCAAGACCAATCAGGACGGAACTTATACCACGGGTATAAGCTACTTCAAGGCTCCCGTGTTCGATATGGACGCTGTGGGCTGCGACAGCAACGGCGACGTGCCGAGCGACGGAGTGGAGAAAGCGGAAGCGTTGAGGGGCGAATACAGGTCCATGGCGGGCGCTCTCGAATACGGAGCTACCATTACCGGCGACTTTAAGATAGGCAGCAACGCCGATACGGAAATCGATTTGTCTGCGATCGTGGGGGCGTTTGTCAAGAACGTTCTCGTCGGACTCGGTATAGAAACCGGCAGCGAGCTTCATATAGGATACGAAATAAAAGCCGGCGTAAATCTTTTAAGACTGTCCGAACTCGGTCTTATAATAGATTTGTATCTGTTGGACGACGAAGGGAAAAAAGTTTACGGATTCCCCTTCCTCACCCTTTATTATTCGGGTACGGACGATACTCTGTACATAAACCCGAGAGTCGACGAAGAAGCCGATATGGTGACTCAGCTTCACGACAAACTCGGATTTACGAAGATAATCGACGGAAAAATTCCCAAACTCTCCATTCCCGACATAGGACTTGCGAAGATACTCGGCAAGATTAAATTCGACTTCTCGAAGATAGGCTCCATAATCGGCGCCAACGCCGACTTTAATTTGAGCCTTAACGCCGACGGAACCGTCGAATTCGGAAAAGGGCTCGACGAAGAAGATATGCAAAAGACCCTTCTTCACATGTTGGCGGACACCGTCGTCCTTAACGCCGACGGCAACGGCTCTACCGGCGGCTCTTCTTTGGATATAATGGGTCTTATCGGTAAAGCGATAGAAGAGATATCCGTCAAAGACGGCAGGCTCGGCGTCATCGTAAACGCCGAAGTTCTGAGCGCGGTCGTAGCCCTCACCTCTCTCGACATAACGGGAGATTTACCGAAGGTAAACGGCAACCTTTTCCTCCATCTCGGCACGCAGATAGCGTACGACGCGAACGATAATCAGCTTTACGAATACACTTACTACAACGCCGAAGGCGTGAAAGAGAAAAAAGTGTTTTCTTATAGGTATAACGAAGACGGCAGACTCTTTATCTACGACGAAAACGGCAACCTTACCGACTGGAATATAGATATGAACAAGATAGTTCCGCACTTCGTGGACAAAAACTATCTCACCGCTTATATCGGAATAGTGGACAGCGATACGGGCAAGAAAGACGCTTTGTACGTCGGACTTAATCTCATAGAGGGAATCTCGATGAAGAAAGGTTCCGACCTCGAATTTATAGGCGGTCACAGCCCCGCTACCTATACCTCTCTGTCCGAATGGGTGAAAAACCTCGTTATTTCCGTAAACGTCGAGTTGGAAATCAAATTCGCGGCGGGTTCGCCCGAACTTATCCCCGAAAAACTCAACGCGACCATAGGTAAAATGTTGAGAGAAATCATGGGTACCGCGGAGAACAGCGAAGAATTCCTCGACGTACTCATTAAGAGCTTAGCTCTTAAAATCGACAACGATTACTTCTATAACACGGGACTTGACGTAGGTATCGCCATAAAAGGAAATATAAACATTAACAATATTTTCGAAAGTAACGTCGGCGTGGTACTCTTCGATAAATCGGCTCCCGACGCAAGCGGATACATCGCAAGCGACGGACGCGGATATACCGTAATAGCGGGCGTATACGTGGACGACAATAAAGGTTACGTCGATTTCAGTTACTTCGGCGTCAACAACATAGCGGTAAGCGACCTCGAAGGTACTTACGTAGGCGCGATAGCCTTGGTTTGGAACAGCACGTACAACAAGACGAGCGACACGAGAATAAAACCCGAAGACGCCTATAACAGCAAACGTAATTTTATGGATTACGTCATGAAAGAAACCGTCCTTAACTACTTCTTCGACACCTTCTACGTAAGGCACGGTTATGCAAGCCGTTATCCGACGAGTTCTTATAAATATCTCCTTAACGACGACGGATATATCTATCTGTACTTTGCCGACGCATTCGGAAACAACTTCGATTACACCGACAAGTCCTGCGATATTTCGTTGAAAAACAGTACCAGAACTTACGAAATCGACAATAACGGAACCATCACTATAAGAAACGCGACGGGCGAAGTATACGCTTCGATTTCTCCGTACATAACCACCGACGGAACGCCGTTACGGATAAGCGTGGCGGAAGAAGAAGAAAAAATGCGTCTCGACCAGTGGGAAGCCGACGACAGAAATCAGGAGCCGAGGACCCGTTACGTCGACCTTAACGACTTGCTCGCAAGCAAGTCTAATTCCGCATATAAAAAGATGCTCGCAGACTACGCGGCGAAATACGACAGCGTCCGCAACAGAGAAGGAATAAGCGGTCAGCTCTATACCTTGTTGGAAACCGAGTACGCAAGCACCGTAGCGGAAATCAAGAACTATTTGAGAGCGGTAATAAAGGTAGACAGTTACGTTACCATTCAGCGTCAGCAGGACGTTGCTCTTATAGACTTTTTGAAGACCGACGAAACCACCGACACGGGCAAAGGTAAGACCTACGCCGAAATGTACGGCGGCAAGACCAATTCGCAGATAAGAGCTTCGGAAGACTACGTAAGACTTTTCCCCGAATGGGTGGAAAAAGCAGTCGAAAAACAGGTTGAAAGCGAATATACCGCCCGTAAAGTGACCGAAACCGAACTCAAAGCGGTCACCTGTTTCAGAATAAAGAACAATCTTCTTTTCCGCGCGGAACTCGACGCAATCAAAGAAGAACAGCAACCGAAGAGTGCGGACAGCAAAACCGTGGAAGAATTCAGAAAGTCGTTGACGCCCAACCTCAATTCCGACTTCCGCGTGCCTGCCGTCGGAGAAAACGCCGACGTAAGCAATCCGAACCGCGTCGCGTTACAGATACTGTTCAATTCCGGCAAAGTATCGGTAGAACTTTCCGCCGCTACTATTTCGGCGGTACTTACCATGCTGGGCTTTGAAAAAGTAAACGACTTCGTCACCCTCGACAACATCAAGCTCGGACTTAATCTGAACGACGGAATAGAGCTTGCGTTATCGGTAGCCTTCGGCGGAACTTACGAATTCGGTTTGGGTCTTACCAAGTTAAGAGCGAGCGTCGACCCCGACAAGCGCGAAGAATACTCCGTAAGCGTAAACACCGACAGATATAACCCCGAAAACACGACCGACGGCGTGCCGAACGCAGTACACGTTTCCGCGTCCGGGTCTATATATATTAAAAATGATACGGGCAAAGCGGGATTGAGATTAAGCAACGATTACGATATCACCGACATGATAGGAACGTTGTTCAGCAATTCCGATTTCAAGAAGACCGACCTCGACGCTATCTACGCCGGAATAGTCGAAGAAAACAGCGGTACCGATATGACCGTCACCGCAATGAAAGCGGCTGCGTGGAGAAAACTCGACGGAACCGAACTTTCCAAGAACCAAAGAGACGAAATGGCTACCCGTTACGCTTCTGCGGTTAAGGACATAAAAGCCAACAAAAACAACGTCGAAGAATGGAAGTCGTGGGTGGAAGGCGACGACAACTACTACGCCATGGCGTGGGATTATCTCGTAAAGAACTCGATTATAGTCGACCTTAACGACCTTGCGATGTCCATTATGGCGCAGTTTATGGGCGAAATGAACGACAGCCTCGAATTCAAAGTGGACGCCTGGTTGGAGTTCGCGAGCATATACAGCAGCATTCTTAAAATAGAACTTATCCGTCACACCTATTCCGAAACCGACGGACAAATTCACGACGAAGCCGTACTTACCCTCTTCTACGACGGAAGTAAAGTTCCCGTAGGCGAAAGACAGTTCTCGGGCGACGTTTACGTCTCCACCAACATATTCAACATCGGCAACGTGGTTCTTAAAGACGTCACCGCGGTAATAAACGGAGTAATGGAGATATTCGATTCCTCCTTTATGCCCTCGCTTAACGACGCGATAGACAAGTTCCTCGGACTGAACAAGTCGGATAATCCCTCCTCTTCCGCTTCCTTTGCTTCCGACAGAGCTTCCGACGCGGACGGAGCTTCCTACGCCGACGGAGAAAGCGGCGACGATTTAGCCACTTACCTTAATCTTATGTTCAGAGACGGCAGCTTAGGTATAGCCGTCACCAAAGCCACGCTTATAAGCGTGATAAGAATATTCGGTATCGACCTTACCGAAGCCTTGTCGGAACTCGATTTCGGACTCGAAGTTCTTATAGGGTTCAAGGGAGCGCTCGACGTAAGCGCGAATATCTACCTCGACGCCGAAGGAAACGTGACCGAAAAAGGCAACCACGCCACCGAAATAGGCGTGACTATCGGTAATATAAACGCAAGTTTCGAAGAGAACATAATTACCGACGAAGACAGGAACAAAACTTACGAAGAAGTAGAGAAGTTCACTACCGTAGGATTGCAATGGGGCGGTCTTACGTCCTTTGCGATGAGCGACGTGTACAGGAACTTTAACTTCGACTACGCCATTAAGATGTTCGCCAATTACTGGTTGGACGGACGCGACTGGGGCGTGGGCGGACAGATAGACATAGCCGACGGAGATATCTTCAAGCAGGCTACCTACTTCTCCATTAACGCCAACGTAAACCTTACCACCGTTAAGGATTTGAAGAACATAGAATTGTTCCTGAACCTTACTTCGGAAAAGAACTACAAACTTTACGAGAAGTTGGCTCCGAGAAGAAAGTCCCTCACCACTTTACTTAAAGCGTGCGGAGGAGAGAAGGACGCGGCGTGGCGTCAGCTCGTAAAAGATTTGCAGAATTCCGCTCCCGGAAGCGGATACGACCCGGACGGAAACCTTTATACCAAGGAAACGCAGGTTCTGGACGATTACTTGTGTTATCGTCTTATGCTCGATATTCAGACCGAAATACGTTCTTCGGGTAAATACCTTACCGAAACCGATCAGTTTATCGCGTGCTGGAACAAGCTGTACGGATTAAGCGGCGACTTCTATTTGGGCAACGCGCTCTCGTTCTACGTTACTCTCGACGCCGAAGGCGTAGCCGACGTTTATCTTAACCTCGGTTTCCTCGGAGTGGAAAGAATTAAGTTAAGCAACGTAAGTCAGATTCTCATAGCTTTAGCGAAAGGCTTCGGTTTCGACTGGGGCAAAATAACCGGCAGAAGCGGCAACGCCGCCTCCAACGCCGCCTCCAACGCCCCCGGACAAGACCTTACGAGCGCGATAGCGAGAGAAATTCTCCTTACCATTAACACCGAACAAGGCAAAGACCTTCTCATGCTCAAAGTTACCGGCGGAGCTATATACGCTCTCGTGGCGGCTCTCGGCGTAGATATAGAAGGCTACTTCAATAAGTACACTCCCAACCTCTATCTGAGCGCGCTCGGCAAAGATTTAGTCGAATTGAATATAGAGTTGGAGAACTTGTTCAACTTATCCATAGCAATAAATTATCCCAACTTTATGCTTACCGACGGTATGGAACTCGTAATAAACGAGGACGCATATACCGTAATCGATAAAGAATGGAACACCGACTTCAAGATATTCTTCGAAGGTTCGTTGGCGCTCGGAGCGAAAGGCGCAGACACGGCGACTTCCCCCGACGATATCACGTCGATAAACTTCGGCGATTTGTTGCGCGGACTGTTGAAAAACGAAAGTTTCGCAGTAGACGTAATATTGAAGGCTCTCGAAACGGTGGGCGCGGACTTATCGTTCTATCTCGAAGCGAAAGCGAACATCACGCAGCTTTATATGCTGATGACCTTGCTTACGGCGGACGAATCCACCCTTACCGACGCGCAGAAAGAAGCTAAAAAAGCTCTCTACGGAGAAAACGGCAAGATAGACGTACTTAAAGTATTGAGTTCTTCGGGCGTGGAAATGTTCCTCGAAATAGTAAATCGCCGCGCGGACAGCGTAAACGCGGGCTGCATAAAAGAAGACCTCGTTATGGGTATTTATCTCATTAAAGAAACCTCTCCCGACGGTCTTAGCGAATACCTGTCCTTATACGTGGATATGTCCGCTTTCCACATGGGCAGAATTAAGGTAGCCGACTTCGAATCCACCGCCAACGTGCTCATCAAGAGAATAGGCGAATTATTCGGCAAGTCCGATTCCGACAGCGGGAAAACGGATTCCGAAACCGGTAAAACGGGTTCCGAAACCGGCGATACCACCGCTAATGCGGACGTAAACGAAATAGACGCCGAATTCACGAAAGGCGCGTTCGCGAAAGGTACCGAAATATACGACTTCGTAAGATACGTCGTATGGATGAAATCCACCGCGGAAAACAACAAAGGGAATTCGGACAAGATACCTTCCGACCTCTTCCTCACCGAAGCGAGAATGAACGAACTTCTCTCCGAAATCGGAAAAGAAAGGACCGACGGACCTAACAACGCTCCCGCTTTATACGCCGACGGAGAACCGTTAAGCGACTTTATACACGGAATAGTCGGCAACACTTACGGTCTTACCATATCCGCCGCGGCGAACGTTCTCGTAAAACTTCTTAACGAAGCCTTCAACGACGAAAAGAGTCGTTTCTCGCGAAGCTTCCTAAATTACGTCGACGACTTGTACAACGGAGACAAGGAAGAAGAAATTCTTGAAAGAAAGATGATTTTGTCGAGAATGAACGATATTCTTATCGCGAACGAATGGGTAGAGGGCGATACGAGCGACGAAAACAACAGAAGAAAAGCCAACGCATGGGAAGCTCTTCTCGACAGCAACACTCTCGGCGAATACTACTCCGTCAAAGCGATGGAAATTTATAACGAGCTTGCCGCAAGCAATCCGTCCGACGCCGACGTTCGTCCCGCCGCATGGGATAAATTGACCGCGCTCGTTAAAGCCGATATAGAAGCCATACAGGCTACTCTCGACGACCTTTCGGCAAAAACCGCTTTCCGCGACGTAATCGCGAAAGAATACACCGATTACTACGTCTCGGGCATAGCTCTCGACAGCTACGTCAACGCTATGAACATCAAGCTCGACGCGTTAAGCACCGCTTACGAGCAGGCGGCGGAAGCCGTAGATAAGATGTCGGGCATATCCGAATCGGCAAAACAGGCTAATATCGAACGATTTGCGTACGAATACTTCGTCGGAAGATTCAATTGGAGCACCGCCGAACGCGAAGCGTATATAGGTGTCTACAACGCGAAATTTACCGAAAGCGGCGGCAGCGTCCTTACGGCAAGTTCCGAAGCGTGGAAAGCTATCCGCGGCATGATAAACAACGAGTACGAGAATTTACTTTCCGCTCTGCGTTACGTCAACTCCTACGCATATAACGAGTTCGGCTTGAAGACCACGGGCAATCAGACTCTCAACGGTTCGGAAGAGGACTTTATAAGAGAAAACAACGTATTTATAATAGCCGACGGAAGATATAGCCGTTACGCAGAAGCGGTAAGCCATACCTATAAGGCGATGGCGTGGAAGTATCTTGTGAGCAACAAGGCGATAGACGCCGAAGCCGCCGACGGATATTACACCGCCGCGGTAAATACTTACGTAAGGAACGCCAGAAACCTTCTTACCTTCCTCGAATACAGATACGCCGCCTGGAAGTATCTTAACGCCGACGCAAAGCGTATCCTCGCCACCACCGAAGACGGGAACAAATTCGTGGTAAGAGCGACCACGGCGGAAGACGGTACGGTGACCTGGTACAAGACCGAAATTACCGAACAGTATCTCGTCACGTTAGAAGACTACTACGACAAGTCGTATTCCGAAATACCGCAGCTTATCGTAGACGCGGCTAATAAGGAAGGCGTGCTTACGATAGGTTTCTTGTACGACGGTTCCATCGCGAACGTCAGCGCGGAAATAGCCAACCTGTATCTTAAAGTAAACTTCGTCAAAGCGGGTATAAAGATAGCCGACAGCGACCTTTCGAGGACGAGACTTCATTACGTCTACAACGATTACGACGAAGTAACGGGACAGGAAGAAGTCACGGAAGCAGTCAACGACGAAAATCTCCGTAAGACCAACGGAGAATTCTCTCTTCTCGACGAAAACTTCGGTTACGTCTACGCAAAACTCGACGTCGAATTCGGTCTTAATATGGAAGACGACGTACAGTACGACTTTACCGAACTCGTAAATTCGCTCCTTGCAAAACTCGGTCTTAACCTTAATATAAAAGGACAGACCTTGCAGATAGCGCCCGTACTCAGCATACTCAGCACGGTGGGCGACTATTTCAGAATTTCTCTCGAAGCGAGAGTAAATCTTTTCCGCCTCGTCAAAAAGGATTTAAGCGACACCGACATATCCCTTACCGTATATTCGCTCGACGCGAACGGAAAGGTTAAAGAAACGGTATTGCAACTGGTATTCGGAGCGGGACGCGAAGAAGACGGCACCGAATACGATTTCGTATACGTAGACGCCCACAGATTCAATATTCAGCGTCTGTATATAAAGAACGCGCTCGAACAGATTAAGAAACTGTTAGGCAACGCCAACGCCTCTTACGCCGTGTATCACGATATTCATAATGGCGGCTCGATAGCCAAAGTCGTTATGGCAGCTATGATAGCCGACGTGCTTGCGGTAGACGACGGCGATTATTCCGACACCATATTCGGAGCATTCCCCTCTTACGCCGACGGCAACGGCGGTAACAACCCCGAAGTCGACATAAATCTCGCTAAGTACGGAATGAGCGTTCAGCTCGCCGCAAACGCAATCTATACCTTACTCACCTTCTTGGGTATGGGCGACGTCAAGAGTATGATAAGCAAAGTCGGCTCGCCCGAAATAGCTCTCGACATATTCAGCGTGGCGAATTACGGCAAGGACGGCACCGTATTGAAGGATTACGACGACGGCGACAGAAACTTAATAGCCGTAAGACTTAACTTCGACAGCGTCAACGAAAACGGCGTCAGCACCGGAAGAGGAATAGGTCTCGAACTCGCCATAAGGAATATGGAATTGAGTTTCGCGCAGGATAAGAGAATAGACTTTAACGAAAACGAAGTATTAAAACGCGACGAAAACGGCGATCCCGTCGACTTTGCCGAAGTGGACGGCATGTTGCCGAAGATTGCGTTAAAGACCACTATTCTTCTCGAAATCGACGCCGGCGTAACCAACGGAACCAACCTCTATCAGGAACCCGTCAACACGATAATGAAAAATTATCTCGGCGGACTCGTGATGGATATAGCTCTGTACATAGCCAACAAACAAAAAATAACCGTAGCCGTAGACATAGAAGCAAGTCTCGATTTAGGCAACGGCGAAGACAATAACTATCTCGCTCACCTCATATCCGGTTCTTCGCTCCGCGTAGCTCTCCGTATATTCAGAGTGGGAGACAAGGTATCCACCGACCAAAAGAAAGAATGGGCGGTAATAACCTACTTCGGCGGCAACCTTTATATCGACCTGTCGGAACTTAACAGCGACAAGTTGTATCTTGCCGACGCGGGAAAACTCATTTTCGGCAACGGAAAGGACAAACAGTCGCAGGCGATGTTCGCCGCGTTCGACGCGCTTAACGCCGCAATAGGAGCGGTTAAGTTGGGCGTGGACGCCGAAATAAACTCTTCGGGATTATACCTTATCGTAAAGAAAGCCGCCATAGCGAGCATGCTGAAAGTATTCGGTTTCGGCGGGTTCGATATGTTCCCCGACGCGGCTATTCAGCTCTACGTCAAAGGTATGAAAGTCGAAGACGGCGTAAACACTTTCGATATGGGAGTTAATCTCGCTCTCGGCGAAAATCTCGTCACGGGAAGTACAGAACTTAATCCGATATTAGGACTCGGTATGTCGATTAAGGGACTTTACGTAGGTTTCAGCGGACTCGATATTCAGGTATCCGACAGCGCGGAATATATCCGTATCGACCGTCTCGACACCGTCTACTTCTCCACCGAAATAATAATCAACGTTACCGACGAAAAGGGTATCTACAAGTTGGGCGGACTGTTGCAGGTTCTTAAAGAGAACGGCTACTTCGACCTGGCGGCGACTCTCGGTATAGACACCGCGATAGATCCTATTATAGAGTTCCTCGAATCGCTCGATTCCAAACTTTACGTCAAGATTGACCTCACCGTAAACGTTAAGAAAATTATCGACGACTTACAGGCAAAAATAAGTATCTATACCAAAGCACCCGAAGAAAGAGCGGAGAACGAAAGCCCCGTGCTTAGCTTCGCTTACATAAGAGGAGACGTCTACGTAGACGCCGAAGGGATAAGCAACAGCGACAACTTCTACTTAGGCAAAGTCAAGATATCCAACCTTATGGACATAATTAAGTCGCTTACCGGTTCGGGCGCGTCCGGCGACGCGAAGAACACGTACGAGAACATCAAAGCGTACGAACAACTCTTCTCGAAAGAATCTTCTTCTTTCGCCGACGTGAGCGATAAAGTCAGCGGAACCATAAATATTATCGGCGACGTAGTGAAAGGTCTCACCGTAGAACTCGTCAACGGCGCTATATTCGGTATCCTCAAACAGCTCGTGGGCGTGGATATGAAAGAACTTATCACCAACGTGGAAACGATGGTGAACAGCGTCATCGACCCCTATCTCGGAATTACGATTACTCCGAGTATGACCATTCGTATCACGATAGGTCTGCCGAGCAAAGCCTATAACGTGTCGGAAAGCGTTATTGCCGTACCCAAGAGTATGGAAAACGCGATAAACAACTGGTACTCCGACAGGAAAGATTCCCTTATCTACCCCGACGACGCGTGGAACAAACTTTTCGAAGGCAGTCTTTTGTACGGTTTGTACAACGTTTCCGGTTCGGTCAAAGCCGACAAGGTAAAGGAATGGATTTCTCTCGGTCTTCCCGACATAAGCGCGGTTTACGCCGAGATGCGTTTGCGTTTCTCGAAGATGAGCGACAACCAAATCTATACTCTCACCTACGACTACATGATAGGCGAGATTTACGGCAACGATTCTCTTGCCGCCGCGTACGGATACGATTTCGCTTCCGACAAAGTTATAGACAACGTGACTAAACGCAGCGAAAAACTCTACGCTTTCTATAACGATTACTTAAAAACCGTCGCTTTCGACAGCTTCTATGCCGCTGCCGACGATACGGTAAAGAGCGTGCTTGACAGTATGCTTACCATCTATTCGGGCAGCAAAGTAGCCGTTTACGACGCGTACGTAGTAAGTACGGAAAGCGGAGCGGACGACTTAAGAAATCTTTACGAAAAAGACGTTCATAAAGAGAAGATAGACGAAATGAAATCTTCCGTAGGTCACGAAGCGGTCGTTTATATGAACCTTATTAAAGGTATCATGAACGCGACTTTCGCTATGGAAGACGCCTGGATATCCTACGTATCCGATCAGATTAAGTACACTTCCGGCAGCGACAAGACGAAGATTTATCTCGCTAAATACGACGAACTGTACGCCGTTCAACGCGCGTATGCGTGGGACGCGTTCATGGCGAAAGCTATTGAGGATAAGGACTACGTCAAGGTAGCGATGATGGAAAGCGCGTTTAACTACGCCGTAGGAAAATACAAGACCGCTACCGAACAGGAACTCAAAGCCTACGCTTACGACAAGTACAGAAAAGACCTTATAGAAGACTCTACTATTTACGAAAAAGCTCTCATAGCCGACGACGAAAGCATATTGAAGACCGTCGTTATTAACGGTATGCGTCTCTATAAGTACCGTGCGGAAAGCGAAGACATAAGTTCCGTAGGCGTGACCAAGGACGATATTACCGACATGATAGCGATAATCGAAGCGATAATCTCGGGAATTCAGTCTTACAGCGTCAAGAATACCGTTATTCTTAACGAATATCAGGAAGCGGAACTCGCGTACGATATCATATTCTCTTCTTCCGACGCTCTTAACGCAATAAGCGAACTCTTCTCCGGCAATTCCACCGAAGTGTTGAGGACGATAAGAGGTTACGCGATAGACGCGTTGAGAAAATCCGACGTCGAAAGAATAACCAACCAGATAGTCGCCTCCCCCGACGAAACGGAATCCGACAAGACGGAACTTCTCTCCGCCCTTATAGGTCGTTACGCCGACAGGTTTGAAAAAATACGCGGTCGGTCCGCAGAGCAACTCGCAATAGAAGACTACGCCGACGGAAAATCTTTCCGCGCGGACGCTTGGAACAACCTAATAAGTCTCGAATATAAGAGTATCCTCCCCGAAAACGCCGTTATTCTTTCGGTGGAAAACGGAGCGAAGAACAGCGGATACGCGATTAGCGAAGAAAACAACGGTTACGAAGTCAACCCGTCGGTTTACTTTGCGAACAATTACAACGTAAATATCGAAAACGATATGCTTAAATTAAGTCTCGTCTACGCCGAACTCAAAGCGAGAGCGAACGATAAGACTAAGTTTATCGAAGCGGAAAATTACGCCGACGACTCCGACAATATCGGCAACGTAATCAGTATCTGCGCTAATTCGGGCTACGGCAAAGACGGATATCTCGTCGAATTTTACAGGACGGCGAGAAGCCTTGCCCGTTATCTCTACCTTACGGGAGCCACCTTATCCGCCGAAGCCGTCGAAACGGTTAAAGCGGTAGGAGCAAATAATTACGGAGTAATATCCTGCGAAGCGTATTACGACGGTTTCGCTTCCTACAAGGGAGAAAGCGCGGCTCGCTACGGCGAAATAGCCACCGCTCTCGGTATCGTGAAAGATATGTACGATACCCTTAAAGAAGAAGAAGCCAAACTTAACAAAAGCGTAAGAAAGGATATTAACGACTCCGTTAAGCCGATAATGCCCGCTCGCGAAATCACCACCGACAATCTCGCCGAAGCAAAAACCAACGGCGAAATAGTCGACGGCAAGGGTATGCCTTTGTATCAGACTTACCTTGCGCTCGTTATGTTCAAGACTAAATACGCGGGCGACGCGTCGATAATCGCGGCGTTCGATTACGCGGAACAATACAGTTCTCTCGGACTCAACGAGTTCGTTGCGGCCATATACGGCAGATTCGTTAAGATTTGCGTATCCGAAAATCTCAAAAAAGAACTCGAACAGACGATTACCGCCTTTAACGGCGGAAACTATTCCGCCCTTACCGCCGAAGCGTGGAAAGCCTTTAATTTCGACGGCGACGTCTACGACAACGATCGCAACGTGGTCGAAATCAAGGAAAGAGTGGCGTTTATAAGTAAGTTGTTCGATAGAATAACCGACGAAGAGTACGCTAAACGTTCGGCGTGGGGAGCGTGGTACAGACTGTCGTCCACCGCCGCGAGAATAGAGGAAATGGACAATATGCTCAGAGCGAAAGTGTTCGAAGAGCTTTATCCGTCCATAAAGAACCTGCTTACCGAAATAATCGTCGGCAACGCAAATACCGTAATCAAAGACGGTATGAGCGTAATAGGAGTAAGCGCGAAGACTTACGAAACGGTCAACATTATCTCCTATAACGAATACTTCGAAAACCTGAAACGCGAAACCGAAGCGCTGTACGCTACCCTTAAAAACTACGACAAAGAATTGACCGCCGCGTCTGTCGCCGCCGAAAACGAACTTACGATAGAATTCGAAAGTTCCGCTACCGACGTGCAGAAAGCGTCGATTATGAAGAAAGTTTACGACGAAATCGCCGCAAACTCTTCCGCATACGCCGCAAGCGTAGCGGTAACGTGGGCGGGAAGTTACGTTGAGGCGCGCAAAGCGTTAATAAACGTTGACAGACAGCAGTACAGCAATCTTATGTACGACAGACTGCCCGACGCCGACAAGAACAAATATATATCCGATATATTCGCCGTTTTTAACGCCGCGGTAGAGTTGACGATAAACAAGTACGCCAACGTGACGGAAACCATTCTTCTCGGCGACGCGAAGACGAACTTCAATAGTCTTATAGAAGAATACGTCAGCGCTCATGTGTCCGACGTGGAGAGCGCAAGAAGTACTTACGAGTACGAAATAAACTATATCAAGGCGTGGAACAAGTACTTCGCCATTGCGGAAAACGCGGGCAAAACGAAGGAAGACTTCGAAAACGATATGAGCGCGTTGGACGGCGGAATAGAAGAATATCTCGGTTCCGAATACACGAACGTACCTTATACCGTGCCTACCTATCCTGCCGACGCGTCGACAGCCACCACGATAAAAGGCTTGAAGACGTTGTGGGACAGCGCGGTAGCCGCCGACAAACAGATAAGAAAAGACGCGTTGAAATTCAAGTACGACACTTACGCTTATAATAATGACGCAGGAATTACCCTCGCCGAATACAACGCGGGTATAAAAGCCGTCGATAACGAGAACTATTCCGAAAGGAACTACGTCATGTACGCGTATCTTAACAGATACGGCGATCTCGTGAGAAAACCGGGAGAAACGGAATACGGTTTCTATAACAGAAAGATAGTAGGTTTGAGAGTGTTGGAAAACGACGCCAAAATTAACGAGGCGTCGAGAAACGTCATTATAGAAAACTCCGGCGAATATCGCACGGCGGCGCACGCGTGGGAAAATTTGTTCAAGGATAACGAGACCTCTATCGACAGAAAGACGCTTCTTACGGCGGTATATAATTTCTGTCTCGACGAATGGTACTCTTCCGACGCTACTCTCGTCGGGTACAGGAACGACGTTTATGCAATATATTACGCTACCGCCGTTAAAGTGTTCGACGCTCTCTTTGCGGCAGGGCATATCACTTCGCTCTTCGGCGGAACCGACGCAAAAGTCGAATACAACGACTATATGGCGAAGTTCGACGAATTGAAGGCGGCTGTTTCGGCGCTCGGCTCCTCCGCGGCGCAGACAGACAAAGACACCGTCGGTCTGTACGAAAAGAACAGAACGGATGTCTTGCTCACGCCCACTGCCAAGAATAAGGCTATCCTTATAGAGAAGATATACGAGTCCTACGTTGCGGGCAGACTTTCCGCAGGCGTGGTATCCGATTTCGACTCCGTGCTTACCGGATACGGAGCGGCGTTTGAAAATAAGGTTTACGAAACCGCTTACGAATACTTCACCGTACATATCTATTCGGAACGTAACGGCGTAATTTACGACGAATTCAGGACGAAGATAGCGGCGTTGTACGACGAATACGTTACCGTAGCGATAGCGTTGCTCAAACAGATTTACTTTGAAATCACCGGTTCGGAACTGAACGTAAACACGATTACCGCCGCGGCAAGCGCTTTCAGCGGGTTCGTAATCCCCGGCGAATATTCGAGGTTCGTCGCATTCGTTAACGTGTTCGCAGACGAAACGGCTAAATTTACCGAGGGCGGAGTTTTGAGCAAAGACGGCAAGCTGAAGACGCTCGCCACCGTCGTTAAAGAAAACGGCGCTTTGTCGGGCAACGACGCCGTCGTGAACAAGATGACGGAGATAAGAAAAGCGTTCGTCACGTTCGTAAGAGACAATTACGTAAACTTCGGCGCGACCGAAAATATGTTCGTAACGCTCTCTAAGTATTACGAAAGTTTCGCTGCTCTTTCCAAAGAATATTCCGCTCTGTTCACCACTGCGGAAACCGCCGCTAAACGCGCCGAAACGAAGAACCTTATTGCAGGTTACGGATACGACGTAAGCGGAGCAAGCGACGCTTATATAGATATGCTCAGCGTAGTGTTTATGGCGGGCAGCGGCAATATAGGCGGCATTAACAGAATTTACAGACAGAAGTTCGACAGCTACGCCAAGGACGTGAACAGCGCGGTATACCTTACCATTACCGAAGTTGCTTTCAGAAACGCGCTCGCGGCAAACTACGACGACATAGCCGCCGCGATAAAGGCTAACGACCCGCTCCTTAAACCTTTCGTGGAAGGACAGGGAATAGACTCGACTTCTACCGCGCAGGAAAAAGCTCTCGCCCTTATCGCTCTCAGCGACGAAATAGAGAGTTATCTCGCGTCGGGCAAGACGTTAAGCGAAGTAACGTCGGCTAAGTACGCGGAAACGAGAAGCGCTGTATTAAGCCTTACCGAACCCGAAAAATACCTTACTTCCGCCATTTGGAACAAGTATTATTCCTTTAACGCAAGCGAAAAAATAAAGAACGCGCTTGCCCTTAAAGAAACTCTCGCCGCGGGCAGCGTCGGCGACGTCACCGATTACCTTACTTTCGTCGAAATGAGCGATATACTTAAGGAATATCTTTCCTACAAGCAGTCGCAGGCGATAGTGGATCTCGTAGCGACGCTCGAAGACAGCTTCACCATAACGAAGAGTTTCGATCAGATATACAAGAACGCGTTGAAATCCGCCGAAGCGTTGGCTGACTTTACGTTGTCCTTAGGTATCTCGGGTAAGGATACGAGCATACTCTTCGACATAAAGAGATATCAAGAAGACGAAACGGGCACGAGCGTATCCCTTATTAAAGACGTTCTTACCGACGAAGAAAAAGCGGAATACACCGAATACTCCGAGCTTACTTTGAGAGTAAACGTCAACGCTTCTCTCGGAATAAACTTCGACGAAGGTCGTCTCGACATCAACCCGCTCCTCAACCTCATCAACCTGCCCATTAAACTTAGCGAACTCGATATAGACTTCCTTGCGGAACATACCCTGTACGCTACGATAGTAGGACAGCTCGGTATTAACTTCGAAGCGTTGCTTTCGGGCGACAAAGACAGAATTAACAGTTCCATAGTGGGAGAACTCGCTCTTACCTATTACCTCATCGACCACGACACCAACGGCGAAAATACGAGATTCGAGCAAGTTCTTATGCATATATGGCTCTACGGTCCGAATATCTACGCGCAGGTAGAACTCTTCGATAGCCACGTCAGCGCGAAGATACCTTTCGCCCTCGGCGAAAAGATTATGGGCGCGATAAATCCGTCGAACGGAGAAGAAGGGGAGGAAAACAACGGCAACGCCTCTTCCGCCGCCGTGATAAAGGCTTTGAACACGGCTGTGATGAGCGCTTATCACGGAGTGAGCCGTGAAGAAGCGGAAAATATGCTTAACCCCTTCGAACAGCTCTATTCCGTCGTCAACAACGCCGACAGCAGCCTTACGGACGTACTCGAAGTATTGCTGAGAATAGGCACGAAAGAGACCGCTCTTCTCCTTACCGTCGATATTTTGGCGGAACTCGTCAAAGTCATCTTCAAGGAAGAAACGTTGAGCAGCGACCTCGAAGACCTCGTAAATCTCGCCTTTACCGAAGGAAAACTCGCCATAGAATACGGCGACGACTTCGGTTTGAGTTTCAGCATAAGAAAGAACGCCGAAGAAGGCAGCGACAAGATAGGTTACGACGCGGAGCTCGCGTTGTTAAGGAACACCGTCGTAAGTCTCGACAGAGCCAAGTACGACAGTCTCTACGGCTCGATAGACGAACTTTACAAAAACGGTTTCTTCGAAGATTTCTTTGCCCTCGGACTTAACGTAGACACTTCCGCTACCCTTAACGAAATACTCGCTTCGATAATCGGCGCGCGTACTACGGTAAGTTTCAGCATCTACCTTGAAAGCAACGTCCTTAAATCCATATTAGACTGGAGCGACTTGTTCAGCGTTCAGGAAATAGAAACCTTCTTCCAGCTCAAAATATTGAAGAACGCAAACGGAAGAATTCGTCTCGACATAGGTCTCGACATCGACCTTGAAAAGACGGCGTTCGACTTCTACATAAGCGGTTATAACGGCGACAACACCAACATATTCAATATCTACTTCGTCGGCGGACTTCTTAACCACGACGGAGAAGGCACGGGAACTCTCGATCCGAAGATTTACGTCGACTGCGGAGACGGTTTGCACGACAAACTGTTACTTACTCCGCAAATGGGTTACAACCTGTTTAACATTAACCTCGTCAACATATTCTTCTATCTTATGAACAGCGATTCCCGCTATGAAATAGATATGAGTAACGCCGCCGATTTACGCAACGCGCCTTCCTTCGACGCCCTTATAGACGATATGGACTGGAGCGACGTCATAGAAGGTCTTACTTTCGGTAAAGGCACGGTAGGTATAAGACTTGCTACCACGATAGTAAACGCATTCTTGCAGGCTCTGTTCGGATTCGAATTCGCAGAACTCGGCAACATCAAGCTGGAACTCGACAACGTAAACAATACGCTGTTCCTGACGATTCCGCTCGACGCGCCCGTCTACGACGAGAACGGCAACGTGGTCAACACGTCGAAAATTGACTTCGGATTCGGCTTGTCGGATATAAACGTAAGGCTCGGGCAGAGAGAAAACTTCTTCGGCGAAAACATTTCCGATAAATTCTCGACGGGATACGAACCTTTGGATAACTACGTTTGGGTTACCGAAGTCAACAGTTCGTTCCACATAAACGACGATTTCAACACGGCTCTCGACCTTTCGGGACTTACCGCGTCGCTTATCAACGGTCTCGGGTTTAACATTAAGAGCGGCGACGCTCTCGACGTCGAGATACTGTTCGCGTTGCGTACCTACATAGACTTCTCGGATATAAGTAAATTAAGATTCGAGCTGGAAGTGTCTCACGGCGACGGAAACGGCTCCGTAGTTCAGAGAATACTCTCCGTAAAATACGTAGGCACGGAAGACGGCGGCACGGTCTACCTCGACTTGTCGGGGCTCGGTTTGCCGAAGATTTCGTTAAGCAACGTAAACTTAGGAAAACTCGTAAAGGATATTCTTAAAAAGATAGAAACGGGATTGAGTAACGACGAAAAGGAGATCACGCCCAAACAGGCAGACGGCACCGTCGGCAACGATATTACCGACGCGGAAAAACGCGCGCAGAGATACCGCGATATAGCGGATATGGAATTCGGTCAGAATATGCTTATGCTTATCTACTCCGACGAGGAAGCGAGCATAGCAATAACCGGCGCGTCACTCCTTACTTTGGTAGGAAACCTTAACGACGTTCTCGGCGGAATTCTTCCCGACGTATTGCTCAATATACCTACGTTCAGCTACGTCAAGATAGGTCGCGACGACGCCGATAAGGTAAACGGTATTCAATTAGTGCTTGACGAGAACAAACAGTTCTCCATTCGTTACAACTTCGATAAGAGTTACTCTCACTTGAAGCCGAGGGCGAAACTCGACGAAGTGACCGATATGACTATCGTCAGCGACGCAGACAAGGACGAATACACTTCGATAGATAAGTTAAAGAATCTGCATATAGGTCTTAATCTCGACCTCACCTTGCAGACCAAGAATCCGGGTTCGGGCGAAAAGAGCGACGTTATTTCCGGGTTCGAAGACATGCTCGAAAAGATACTCGGACTCCAAGCCGACACCATACTGTTCGACTTGCAGGATACCACGATGACGTTCAGCATAGGACTCGATTTAGGCATCGACCTTACCGATTTCGCCAAGTCGGTATTGAAGTTGGAAATAACCTATAACGACGAAGTCATGATAGGTCTTTATTACATCGACGGAGTGGTTTACGCCGACTTAGGCACGCTCGGACTATTCAGAGCGAGCATAAGCGGTATCGACCTTGCGGCGATGATTATGAGCATGCTTTCGGGGACCGATTTCGAAGCGATGATTACCACCGACGGAATAGACGTCGCGGGACTCGTCGGCGGAATACTCGACGCGGAAAAACTCAACGAGGGCGTCAAGGGCAGTACCGTCAAGTCGAGCACCTTTATAAAACCCGAAACGAAAGGTTCGGCTTTGACCGATTTCGATTCCGCTATGCAGAAAGTGGCTTCCGGCACTCTTAACAGCGGATATACGACTAAACAAATAGGCGTAATAGCCGGCGCTATGACCGACAATAAGATTAAGACTTTGTCGGGGCTTACGGCGGAACAGAACAAGGCTCTGTACGATTATGTTTTGGGCGGAAAGAGCATCGCGGAATTTATAATAAGCTCCGCCGCCACCGACTATCTCTACTACGGAGAAAAGACGAGAGTAGCCAATGCGATAAGCGCGCTTATCACCTCCGCGCAGAGTACCCTTAAGGGTATGACCTCGGCGCAGGTATCCGACGCCATAGCCGACAGCACGGCTTCGGGCAAGACCTATAAAGGTTTCGGCGTAAAACAATTGAAGTTTATTTACGACGTTCTCGAAGAAGAAAAACTTGCGAGCGTCGACAAGATGAGCGCTTCTCTCAAATCGAAGATAGCTTCCGACTACGCAGAGAAGAAAGCCGACGTGATAAACGAAGTTCTGTTCGCCACCGAAAAAGATATGGTAAAAGCGGTGGAAGACTTTGTCGCGAACATGGTCAAGTCTTTCGAGGGAGCCACCTCCGACATACTCAAAGCCGTCGCGAGCGGAATGACGGCTTCGGGACTCGACTTCCTCGAAATGAAAGGAAGTCACTACGACGCCGAGGGCAATTCCGAATCCAACGTGACCGCAAGGAAGAGAGCTTTCGTCGAAAAGACGGTAGATTCCTACTCCGCCGACTACGTCAACGTGAAGTACGGTATCACCGATTCCGAAAAAGAACAGTTGAAGGCAAAGACTCTCGCGCATTTCGGTATCTATAATAAGAGCGGCTCGTCCGTAAGCGGCACCACCGGCAACAACGTGGTCGGAAAACCCGTAGTGAACCTCATTCTCACCAACACCGAAATAAAGATAAATCCGAACGCGGCTACCCTCGGACTGATAGTCGGTATGCTTATGCCCGGAAAGAACCTTTCCGTGCCCGACTTTAAGCGTATGGAACTCGTTCTTAACACCTACGACGGATTGAGCAATATCAACTTCAATTTAGCGTTAGACTCGTACGGTAACAAGGTAGCCTTATCCGTACCTACGGGCGGACTTACCTTTGCCTTTAACGAAGGCGTGGGAGAACTCGCCGGCGGCAAGGACAAACCCTTTACCGAAATGTTCGACTTGCCCGACGTATCCTCTTACGGCGGATTGACGGGCGTAAGCCTTAACGGCGGCGGACTTAATCTTAATACCACCGCTCTCGTAAACAGTCTCTTGGACGGTATATTCATAGACGACCTTACTATCTATCTCGAACACAGAACCGATTACTGGTCGAGAAAAGATTTGTTCGCGAAATACCCGAAAGTAGACGCGACCGGTCCGTTCACCTACGCCGATAACGACGACGGATATTTGGGTAACGACGCCGCCGCTTTGAGCGGAATAATGAAAGTTCTCAATGTCATCAATAAGATTTACAATCTCATCAACGTCAAGAAGTGGTATCAGTACTTTACCGGCGGAAAAGGATTGTTCGACGCCGTCACCAACACGAAGAACAAACCCGTATTCACCCGTAACCAGTACGCGAGAGGAAAACTTTTGGCGTACAAGTCGGTCACGAACGTAATCAACGCCGATATATCCACCCCGTCTTACAAACAGGGCAACATAAGCGCGCATATCGACCATCATCAGATTTTCGTGTCGATAGGTATGTCGCTTACCATTAAGATTTATATAACCCTCGATTTGAGTTCTTTCCTTAACGGAAGTAACGAGGGCGTGGAAAGTAAGGGTCTTAACCTGTCCAACATTATGGGTATGGTACTCTTCCCCGACAGTATGTTCGCGTCGGAGAACGCCGCTAACGGCACCGGCAGATTCTACGGCAGAGTCACCGACACCGACGGCAACCCCGTAAAAGAAGCCACCGTAACGATAAGTAACGGCACCGGCGATTACCAGACCAGAACCACCGACGCCGACGGATATTATTACTTCTTAAATCTCCCCGTCACCGAGCATATTTACGGCGAGTACAATATCTACAAACTGGAAAAATGGCTCAAAGAAAACGGATTCTATAACGAGAGTACCAAGACGTACACGAAAGAAGAAATAAACTACGACGGCAAGGATTATCGCCTTATCGACGGCGTGTACTATAATCTCGGCGACAGAACCGCTATAAGCGTGTCGAAAGACGGCTGTTCTGCCTTCTACGAAAGAGATATCTTCGTCCTGCCGAAAGAAACCAACACCGCGATAAAACGCGACGTGGTACTCGTAGACGCGGCAAAGACGGGCGAAGTACCCAAGGACGTGACCTTCAAAGGCAAGTCTTATTACAAAGACGGAGAAAACTTAGTACCCTTCGGCGGAGCGAGCCTTGTCTATAACGGCGGCAACGGTCTTACCGTATCCAGCGTTCTTTCCGACGGCAACGGAATAGGTTCTTACGAAATGACCGTAAAGGTTTACGACTCGATAAGACAGTATTACGAAGATAATCACCTGTCCACTCTCGCGCATAACTTCACCGCTAATATGTCGGGTTACAACTTAGTCGGATACAGACTTTCGGGCGACGATACGATAATTACCGCCGACGGACTCAATTCGACCCTCAACGACGTTATAAGACGTGGCAACAGCGGTATGAATATCGGGCTCGATATGATATTCGAACGCACCGATATCGTCACCACCACGATAGTGGGTAAGATACTCGTGCCGAAAGAAAGAGGAAGCTCCGAAATGGTAGTTCCCGAACCCGGAACCTATCAGCTCTGGGTGAGCGTGGGCGGACGCACTTCCGGCGTAATAGACTATTACGACCTTGCACCCGACGACTTCTCGGTGGCGGTAGACCGTGACGGTAACTTCTCGTTCACGGGAAAAGAACTCGCTCTCGAAAATATCGGAGCAAGCTCGTATATAATCAAATTCCGTAGCAAAATTTATCAGAACCTCAATCTCGTAGCCGACGCTAACGGTAACGCTACCGATACCTTCGGCAATATGAAAGTTCTCGACACCTTCAACGGCAAGGTGGCAAGCTACTACGTCACGTTAAGTCCCATATACAGAGAAAAGCACTGGTCGGAAGAAGTGACGGGCATAAGCGAAGGAGAGAACATATCGAGCATAGGACAGCTCCTCAGCCGCGTAAGAATAAGACTCGGCGCGGACAAGCTCGACGGCGAAGTGCACGGCGACGGCGACAACGGGGTTCAGGACCACGACCACAGCTATCAGGACGACGTCAGCAACCTTATTTACGAAGGTAGCAACGCTACCGACAGATACAACACTTACACTTATATCGAAGCGTGGCTCAATTCCGGCAAGATTAACGACATTCTCGCCGGAGTGGAAAGTATCATTCTCGGTATGATGGGCGTGACGGGCATAGCTCCCGGACAGACTCTGAGCGCGCAGGATATTTCGCGCGGCGGCACTACTACCGACGCCGACTTCCGTCTCGATCAGTACAGCGAATTCGATATCATAAACAAGGGCGAAGCCGAGTTGAAGAAAGGGTTCGTAAAACGTTACAAAGGTCGTTATAACGAAAACGATCTCCGTATCTTCGATAAGATTTACGTAGACAAGGGCGCGTACTATCAGGCAATGCACAGCGCGCTTGCCAAGATGAGCGCGGGACTCGTTCACTTCGTTCTTACTATGGTGTTCGACTCCACGGGGCTTGCGACTATGGAAGCTCTCGGAGTTCACCTTACCGACCTTATAGCCTTCGCTATTCTCGACCCGACGGCGTTCGAAGCGCTTAACGCTATCAAGATGCTCGGCGCAATCCCCGGCGTAGGCATAGTCTTTACCATACTCGGTACGGTGGCGGGCGCGCTCGGTTCTATTCTCAGTACGATAGGCACGCAGCTCGGAGCCATTATAGGAGAACTCGCCACGATATTCTCCTGCTTACTGCCGATACAGTTAGGGTACAATATGTTCGACACGGTCGATCTTGCCGACAGCCCGCTGCAAGCGGCGGGATTCACGCCGGATTACTTCACCGACAAGACCTATTCCACGCCTGTAGACGTGGGCGGTCAGTACGTCACTATGTACAGAGACGCAAGGACGTACGACATGTCGACTTACGCGAAGATTACCTTAAACCAAGGTAACAACGGCGGCTATCTCGACCGTATCTCCTTGTTCATAAATTCCGCAAGCTACAACGCCGCAAGCGAAATATCGGATAACGTCGACAGCGGCAACCGTATGGGCGAATACACCGCTATGCAACAGGGCGACTGGAAATACGAATACTGGAAGAACAACGGCAGAGTCGGTAACTACTATCACGAAGTGGTAAATTACGTCAAAGAGGAAATTTATACCAAGATAGAGGACAAGAATTATAGCGGCGAATATTACTATCACGATTTGGATAACAACAAGTACGTAATAAGCTCTTCCGCCACCGAAGACGGGAACTACGAACTCGACGGCGACACGGGCGAAAAAGTCAAGTACAGCCGCGAAGTAATAGACACTACCGAAGTGGAATCGAGAGAAGTGACTTACGCTACCGACCCGAGCGCGAAGTACGGAATTAAGAGCGTGGACGTCAAGTCGATGCAGGTAGTGAAAAACGGCGTCACCGACGAAGCGAACGAAAGATTCATGAACGACTGGATTAAGCGTACCAACGTGAATTCCTACGCGGTAGTGGACGACTATTATATCGACCCCGCCACCAACAAGAGAGTCGTTTACAACAGAGTCTTTATCTACGACGACGAACAGAACGTCAAAGAAGACATGTATCAGGAAATCGAGATAAAGAACAACGGTATAGACATTCGTCAGGTAAAAGACGCATTTACGGGTACCTTCAAGAACGTTTCTTACGATAAGGTCACCAAGTTGTGGACGGACGAAGTAGTCGCTCCGCCTACGAAGATTACTTTCTGGGATCCTTTCGATTTGACCGACTTCACTATGGAAGGCGGCACGTGGGCGAACTCCGCCGGATATCAGGGCGTGAGAAGAAACACCGACCCGTCGATAACCGTGGACAAAGTCTTGCCCAACAGGTATATGGCTTCGTTTGCCGACGGCAACAGCTCCGGTACGAACGGTATGAATATTTACTGGGACGTAAGCGCGTTGAACCTTACCGCCGCGGGCGTTGAGAAAGATTACCTTAAAGGTTACGTCGGCAACGGCACCTACGCGAAAATAAAGGTCGAAGTCAAACCGTTCACCGTGGATATAGTCAGCGCGAAAGCACAGATAATAAAACAGGTCTCCGACAATCTCGTCATCGACCCGTATACCTTCAACGCGGAAGAATTCGTAGCGGGACTGCCCAGTTTCTTCTACTATGATTACGAAAGCGGAACGGGTACGGAGACCCGCAGAAAGACTTATCTCTTCAACGAACTGAAATGGTCGCTCGACTATACCGTAAAAGACGGAATAAAGAAGTACGATTCTCTCGATTACGTCACCGAAGACTTCGAGTCGTACATTAACCTTACTTTCAGAGCGTACGAAGCGGTTCGCGACGCCGACAACGAGGACAAGTGGACCGACGCCGAGGGCAACACCCCGTACACCACCGTCAAGATACCGCTTAAAGTCAAAAACAACGAAGTCAAATACGTCGAAAGCGCCGTAAATAACAGTATCGGCGGAATAGTATCGGTAGGTATGCCGAGCGGATATAACGGTATGATTACCTTCAACCCGTTAAATAACCGCGACCCGTACTCCTCCCTCTACTACCTCGAAAGTTTCGACGCGGCGGTAAAGAAAGACGGTTCCGTAATAAAAGACTGGGCGATTATCCCCAACAGTTTCGAGTCGATTACCCAAAACGGTAAGAACTTAGCAAACTACGACAACAGCTTCTCGGGAGAACAGTCCTACGCGGTAAGTTACAAGATTACCGACGGAACGGGTTACGTCCAGACGATGTATATCTACGTCAAGATTTTGTCCAGCAACATTCTTGCGGGACAGAGCTACTACCTTAAAGGCGGCGACAAGGTATTCATCGAAAATAATCGCAACCTCTATCCGTACGCCGCTACGGAAAGTTACGACGGCGAAATAGCGAACAGCTACGCAAGCGGAGACGTTCTCGCAAGACTGTACCTGTCCGATAACGTTAACGTAGTCTACGAAAGCGGATACGAAGAAAGAGTGGCTTTGGGCGAAACCAAAGAAACGAAGAAACAAATCTACGTCGTTTACGACGAAGAAAGCGGCAAGTTCGTCGCGAAAGGCGCGACGGTAGTCTCCGGAAGAGATTTCAGCTACCGTATCCCGTACCTTAACTACGCCGACGGCGGAAAGAAGACCGTCGAAGCGGTAATAGGACAGCACGGATACGCTCGGTGGGAACTCGACGACGTATTTACCGATATCGTCCTCGGACGTCTTGACGTAAGCTACACCCTCAATAAAGCCAAAGCGATAGCTTACGATACGTTGTACGCCGGTCTTAACCGTTACGACAAGCTGTCCTTATCGAGAATACTCGTCGCCGAAAACAACAACAAGGCGAAAGCGTGGGACGTCTGGTACAATAACTACGCCGACAAGACGAAAGACACTTACAGCGTAAACGACGTGCTTAAATTAGACGTTATGCTTACCGACGCGAAACTGTCGTTCGTCACAATCAGCTACGCCACGGCGCAGAGCCTTGCATACGAAAGACTTCTCGTCGACAATACCTCCGCTTCCACCGACAGCAACAAGATAAGCGTGACGGAACTTCGTGAAATGTTCGCCGAAGTAAAAGCGAACAACATAAACAAGTCCACCGTCGAGCAACAAGCCCTTACCTTCGCCAAGTGGTATAAAGAACGCACCAGACACGAACTTTCCATTGAAAGAACGGTTATGGAAAGAAGCGCCGAAGCCACCGGCAGCGTAAACGTAAGCCCCGATAAGGAAGTCACCGAAGATAACGTGTTAGACTTCATTCCTTCGGGCGTAAGCATAGGATACAAGGGCGTGACGAGCGACGACGGCGAATACAAGATGATCACCACCGACGTCACCTGGATAGTCGACAAAAAAGAACTTGTCGAAAAGATGAGTTATAACGGCGCTATTATAAGCGCGGAAGCCTTGCTTAAAGACGAACTGTTCGGCAATCAGGTACTCCGCAGCGTGGGTATGAGAATAAATCAGCTCAAAGTTTCGGGCATCGTGAGTATGTTCGAAGAAGGCGACTTGCCTGACGTAAGCGCGTACGACGAAAAGACCATCGACTCGTTCCTGTCTACGTATTACAGCGCGGACACCCTCGGAGTGAGAGCATACGCGTTCGCTATCTCCATAGAAGGAGCCGACAAGATAGTAAGAATAAACACCGAAAGCGGTATGGATAACGCCGTTTGGGAACTCGCTACGAGCGACTCTTACTACGAAGGCACGACCAACAGAAAGATATTGTGGCAATACGCCGAAGACACCGACGGCGACGGCAACTACGATAACGACGGTATAAGTTACAATCCTCGTAAGGGCGCGCACAAGATAAGAGTCTGGGTACAGAGTAAGAACTACAATAGCGTCAACGTGACGGGCGGCAAGTGGCAATATGCGGTGGAAATAGACTTCACCGACATAAAACACGCTTTCCAAGGCTCGGACGACGTGGCAAGTCTCGTATCCTTCTCGAAGCTTGTCGACGAAACCGTGACCGATATAGTTAAGGTAAGAGTAGACGGCGACGAAACGAAAGCGAGCGTCAAGTACAACGCGAATACCGGCAGATACGCTATCGCGTTCAACCCGTCGCAAGTCAAGATAGACGAAAGTTCTTTAGTGGAATTCGACGTCGACCTCGGCGGAACGAAATACGACGCAAACGGCAAGAGAGTAAGCAACTGGATGCCCGCTACGATAGGGCTCGACGACAACGACGAGTTCTACAAACTCAAAAAGTTCGACACGACGGCTACTTTCGGAACGAGAACGAACAACGTTCAGAACGTAAACGTAACCCTTATAAACAAAGCCGAATACGTATTCGACGAAGTGGCGGAAGTGGTTTATAAACGCGACGGCAAAGTCGTCGACTTCGATAAGCAGATAGCCACCTCTCTCGACGACCTTGCGGCGATACTCCCGAATACCGCTTCGGTATCCGGTACAATGGACGGCGTTTACGAACAGGTTGAACTCCCCGTAAGCTGGTCTTCGATAGAAGAATACGGACTTAACGGTCGTACTTCCGACGGAAAATATCCGACGGCGAGAGCTTTGATAGGAGACAGAACCTTCGGTTATATCCCCGACAGGACGGTGCAACTTAAATTAGGAGCCGAAAGCGAAATCGTGGTAAGCGGTATTCCCGACGTCATTAACGTCGATCCGTACGGCAACGAGGACCTCGAATGGATGCGGAAAGAATACTCCGTAGCCACCGTCACCTCTCGCGTCCGCGACGTGGACGGCACGGAAAGGAAAGTCACCAAGACCGTTGACGTCAAGATAGCGATGGAAGACGTGGATTTGGTCGATTACAGAGAAAACAACTTCGTAAGAAGCGAGTATTCGGTTAGATTTGCGTTAGGTCACACCGTGACTTCGGCAAGAACCGACAGCGGTAAGTTCGACGTAAGATACGAAGTAAGGAAGACGGTAATCCTCCGCGACAGAAGCATCACCGATATGTACATTGCGAAGTTCAACGGTATTGCGGACGGCAAAGCGGTTTGGTCGGAGATAGAATATATCACCGCCGACGTATTCGAAAGAGTCGGAACCAACGATTTTGCGTACGAAATAAGAGTGAACCCCGCCGAAAGTACGATAGACGCCGTCAGAGCAAAACTCGGCGACAAGTACAACGGTCTTACCACCGTATACGCTTACGACGAAAGCATTAAGTCGGGCGTAGAGTACGAGATTAAAGAACCTAAGTACGGTTGCTTCATAGTCTACGGCAGCGGTACCGAAGCCACCTACGTATCCGACGTGACCTTCGAAGGCGTCGAAGATATAGTTTATACCGCGAACGGCGGTTTCTACACCGACGTAGTTAAGGCGGTAATAGGCAAAGGCGAATTGAAACAGACCGTTCCCGTCACCGTCAACGTAAAACGCGCTCTCGTCACGGGAATAAAACTTCTTCCCTACGAATACTCCGCCGGAGAAGAATATTCGCCCGCAGGAACGAACGGCGGTACTTACGTTCCCGTTCAGACCGATTCGGACGGCAAAGTAACAAGACTTGTGATAGAGCCTTTCCTCGGGTTCTCCAACCTGCCTGCGAAGGTAATCGCGGTAGTCGATATCGGCGGCGGCGAGATAGCGTACAGGACAGTATCCGCGGAATGGGACGGCAGTCTCGTCACCGCAAACATGAGCATAAAGGGCGGCGAATTCAACGTAGGAAGCTCGGCTAACGTGGCTTACGTCACCGTATACGCCGGTTCCGACGGAGAAAGAGCGGGCGAGCAGACGATAGAACTTTCCGTCACCGTACCCGACAGAACGGTACTTTACTATGAAGTAAGCTACGACGGCGAGAACTACAAGCCCCTTAACGACTTAGTCTACGGAAAGAAAGCAAACGCAGCTAACTACACCAACGAATTGCTCCTCAATCCGTACGATATGCGTAACGCGCTTCTCGACGCGTACGCCGAAAGGAAAGGGCTTGACAAGTCGATAAACGACGTCTACAACTCCTCTTCCAAGGTCTACGACACCGAGTTCGGCAAGACCGACGCCGCCGGCAACACGGTCGACAACGCCGACTTCACGTTCTTCCGCTACGTCAGAATAGTATGCGAAGACGGTTACGTCAGAGAATACAAGCTCGACGCAAAGAACTATGTCGCGTTCTCGAAAGCAAACGTAAAAGACTTCTATTCGGGCGGACGTTCGGTCAAGATTGACTTACGCGTGGGCGAGAAATATTCTTCCGACAATAACGGAACTTACGCTCCCGACGCGGCGGTCCTTAACGTCGCTCCCAACAAGGAAACGGAAGGCGGCGAATTCGAAGAGTTCCTCAGCGTAAGAGTTCTCGACATGACCTACGGTTCGGGACTCGAAAAGGATATCTATTATATCGACCCGTACGGAGTCCTCGGAGCTACCGGCAAGAGCGGTATCACCTTCGAAAGCAAGGTAGTATATCCCGAAGACACCGTCCGTAACGTGAAGATAGTCGGTAAAGACAGCGACAAATACTTCATCGACGACGGCGCGAGAACCGATATAGCGACGTACGTATTCGAAGAAGTCAACTACGACGGAAGCGCGATAAACTACAAGTGGTTCGATATAGTAAGCATAGACCCCGCGACCGGCAAGTTCACGCTGAAAGAACGTAAGCGTAACGACGGCAGAATCAAGTACGGCAGCGGCGTAGGAAAACTCGCCGTGACCTTCGGAAGCGACCGCGATAATTCGTTTGCGGGTACGCAGGTATTCAATATCCCCGTTGTCTACGTTGACAGAACGGTAGAAAGTCTCGGATTTAACGGAGAAAACGCTCCTTACTTCAAGACTCTCACGTTAAGCAACGGCACCGTGGAGCAGGGCTTCGAGTTCGACCCGTTCGTCACCTACAACGCAAGCGTAAACGGTTTCGGCGATAGCGAACAAGGCTTCCTTAAACACGGTCAGTACGGTACGAAACTTACCTTCAAGAACAACGATATCGACAGGATATTCGGCGGAAGACAAGGTTCTACGTTCGAATACGACCTTACTATGGACCAAGGCAACGATATCCGTATCGGCGTTACGTTCGAAGACAAGGAATTGAAGTGGAGATACACGGGCGGCGAGTTCGATATCAAGGCGCGGTTAGGCAGCGGAGACAACTATCAGGAAATCCCCGTCACCGTAAAACTTCTCTCCCGTAGAGTAGACGCAAAACGCGCGGGTACGATAAACGGTTTCAGCAGCGACATCTTCAAGTCCGGCGTAGACCTCACCACGAAAGTTAAAGCCTACGACTATATAGGGTACAGCAATGTGGAAGCCAAACTTATAAGCGATTACTTCGTCAACGGACACGTTACCTTCAAAGTTTACTTCGAAGACTTCGACGAGCCTATCGAATACACTATGAACACGGTGGCGGCAAGCGACGGCAAGTACGTTCTTACCGACAGCGAACTCAACTACGTCGAAAACGAGACCGTCTACAACAACGGCGTAAGAATGGCGTTTACGATGGATACGACCGAG
>Ga0256404_1001116_pt1 | contig 67170 bp, 49 predicted proteins | sample RumenRJG_01DNA_FD_185990 | JGI IMG/M metagenome (GOLD analysis project Ga0256404, IMG submission 185990) | Bovine rumen microbial communities from Lethbridge, Alberta, Canada - RJG_01 | ecosystem: Host-associated > Mammals > Digestive system > Stomach > Rumen | place: Canada: Alberta | collected... | reverse complement strand
GCGATGCGCAGATAGTCCTTGCGCTCGATGGGCTCGATGTCGGTATATTCGGTCAACGACTCGCCCAGGCCCGTGCGCACCTCCCTATTGGGGATGCCCAAGAAATAGATGCCGTCATCATAGTCCTTGATGGTCAGGTAGCCGCTCTGGTAGAGTACGGGCACCACATCGGTGATTTGCTGGGTGGGCTTGTCGAACCGCGATGCCGAGGTGGGGATGCACTCCATCGCGGTGAGGTTAAAGCGATAGTGCCTGAGTAGGTCGAGCAGCCAGGTGGGTGTGCCGGTGCCGAACCAGTGCTGCCCCAGTCGGCGGGTAGCCAGTGCCGAGAGGAGGCTGAAGGGGTTGTAGATGTCGGTCAGGCCTTCGCTGAAGTGGTAGCCGTCATAATACTCCTTGAGCCGTGCCACGCACTCGTCGGCGGTGATGCCCATGCGCTGGGCCATCTGCTCAATGCCTGGTCGCAACTGAGTGAGCATCTCGTGCCAGGTGATGCCGCAGATGGCCTCGTATTCAGGCTCCATCGAGATGTTTGACAAGTTGTTGAGTCCGCTGAAGATGCTCAGCTGTGAGAACTTGGTGATGCCGGTGAGCATGACAAAGCGTAGCTGTGCCGCCTGGGCCTTGAGCGGGCTGTAGAGGTTGCGGACTTGTTGGCGGATTTCATCAAGCTGCTCGGGCTTGTCGATCGAGTCGAGCAGTGGCGCGTCATACTCGTCGATGAGCACGACCACCCCCTGGCCCGTCGCCTCATAGGCTGCATCGATGATGCGCAGCAGCCGTGTGCCATAAGAGTCGGCGTCGCCCCTGGTGATTCGAAAGATTTTCTCATAGTCAGCGAGCATCGCATTGACCATCGAGCGGAACGAGAACATGTTGATTGACTTGCCCCGGCTCATGTCCAGGTAGATGACCGGGTGCACGGTCCACTGCTGCTCGAGCCGCTCCATGGCCAGCCCCTGGAACAACTCGCGCCGCCCCTCGAAGTAGTAGCGCAGCGTCGAGAGCATCAGCGATTTGCCGAACCGGCGCGGCCGGCTCAGGAAGTAGTAGCTGCGGGTGGTGACCAGGCGGTAGAGCACCTCGGTCTTGTCGACATAGACCAGGTTTTGTGTGCGAATCTTGGCGAAGTCCTGTTCGCCCACGGGGTATCTCAATTCAGTCATGATGCGTCATCTTACTATTGTGTCACATTCAAAATCAAAATGCTGTCCGCTGTTCGCTTGCATCACTCGCATCGCCAGGCATCGATGGTGCGGGTGTCTGCATTGATGTTCATGCCCAGCAGACGGATGCGACGGCCGTCGCCGCGCCACTTGGCGGCATAGTCCTTGCGGTGCAGCTGCTCCATGGCCGCGTCGACCGTCTTGCCATACTTCAGCTCGATGACAAAGATGTCCTGCGGCAGGCGCAGCACGATGTCTGCGCGGCCGTCGCTGGTTCGGTCCTCGGCCATGACATCGGCCCCGAACGAGGCCAGCACGGCATAGAGCACCGACTGGTAGTGCTTCTCGCTGGCCACTGTGGCATCGTAGGGGATGCTGTGCAGGAAGTCGGCCAGCCGTGCCATGAAACCGTCCAGGTCGCCCCGGTCGATAAAGTTGAAATAGGCACGCCGCAGAAAATCCTTGCGGTTGGCGGCATTCTCCGAACTGTAGTGGGTCAGCGATTTTCCCAGTCCGACGCGCACCTCCTTGTTGGGGATGCCCAGGGTGTAAGTGTCGCTGTGGCGGTCATAGTCCTTAATGGTGAGATAGCCGCTCTGGTAGAGCACCGGCACAACGTCAACAATCTGCTGCGTTGGCTGGTCGAAGCGCGACTGGTCGGTCTGAATGTCATCCATCTCGGTGAGGTCCAGGTTGTAGTGGCGCATCACGTCAATCAGCCAGCTGGGTGTGGCGGTGCCGAACCAGTTCAGCCCCAGTCGCCGCGAAGCCAGTGCCGACAGGAGGCTGAAGGGGTTGTAGATGTCAGTCAGCTCTTCGCTGAAGTGATAGCCATCGTAGTACTCCTTGAGCTGTGCCACACACTCATCCATTGTGATGTCCATGCGCTGGGCCAGCTGCTCGATGCCGGGGCGCAGCTGGGTGAGCATCTCGTGCTCGGTGATGCCGCAGATGGCCTCATAGTCCGACTCCATCGAGATGTTTGACAAGTTGTTGAGTTCGCTGAAGATGCTCAGCTGTGAGAACTTGGTGATGCCAGTGAGCATGACAAAGCGCAGCTGGGCCGCCTTGGCCTTGAGCGGGCTGTAGAGGTCGCGCACCTGTTGCCGGATTTCATCAAGCTGCTCGGGCTTATCGATCGAGTCGAGCAGTGGCGCGTCATACTCGTCGATGAGCACGACCACCCCCTGGCCCGTCGCCTCATAGGCTGCATCGATGATGCGCAGCAGCCGTGTGCCATAAGAGTCGGCATCGCCCCTGGTGATTCGAAAGATTTTCTCATAGTCAGCGAGCATCGCATTGACCATCGAGCGGAACGAGAACATGTTGATTGACTTGCCCCGGCTCATGTCCAGATAGATGACCGGGTGCACGGTCCAGTCCTGCTCGAGCCGCTCCATGGCCAGCCCCTGGAACAACTCGCGCCGCCCCTCGAAGTAGTAGCGCAGCGTGGAGAGCATCAGCGACTTGCCGAACCGGCGCGGCCGGCTCAGGAAGTAGTAGCTGCGGGTGGTGACCAAGCGGTAGAGCACCTCGGTCTTGTCGACATAGACCAGGTTTTGTGTGCGAATCTTGGCGAAGTCCTGTTCGCCCACGGGGTATCTCAATTCAGTCATGATGCGTCATCTTAGATAAATTTAGATAAAATGCTCACGCTCGGCCATCAGCGAGCTAGCTCGCATGGCTGCGGCTCAGCAAAAAAGCGAGTTTATTAGATAATCTTGGCTGCGCTCGCTTGCACAAGATTTGCGCTCGGCTTGCGCAAATTTTCGGTTCAACCGACAAAGTTAGGCATTATTGCTAATAAATCCAAAAAACAAGTACTAAATCTCCACAAAATATCTAAGTTACCAAGGATTTGGATAATCTCGGCTGCACTCGGCATTGCTCGAGCAAGCTCGGCAATGCGCTCGTTGGCACGAGATTTATTGGCTAGCCTGTGTTGCCTGTACCAAGGCGCGGAAGTAGGCTAACCCCTCCTGGATCGACATGAACAAATGCTCATCGTCCTCGTGGTCCAGGTGCTTGCGCACCGCCGTCTCGGGATGATACTGCACGCCCAGCGCAAAGCGCTTGTCGGTGCGCTCGATGGCTTCGATGATATCCACACCATCGTCATGAGTGATGGCTGTGACACGCAGCGGGGTTCCTGTCACATCACCCACCACCTGGTGGTGCCATGACGGTGCGCCATGGATGGTGTCGGTGCGGGCTATGCTCCACAACAACGAGCCACGGTCGGTGACGAGTACGTCGTGGGCCACATAGTGGCGGTTGCCCTCGCGGTCACGGTCGCTGCGGTGGACGTAGTGGTTCTGTTTGCCCAAGTTGTCATAGTATGCGCCCAAGTCCTGGATGAGCGGTGCGCCCGACACCACCCCCAGCAACTGCATGCCGCGGCACAGCCCCAGCAGCGGGATGTCGTGGTCCAGACAATAGGCCATAGTCAGGTATTCCGACACGTCGCGCGTAGCATCGTGGTTGGTCTCAACCTCGATGCCATGCCACGGTTGCGGTGTGGCGAACAAGGTGGGACACACATCTCCCCCGCCCAGAAACACCACTGCGTCGACCCCGGCCAGGGCCTGCTCGGCCCGGCTGCCATGCCAAGTGTCGCGTTTTAGCTGGTCGGCCCACGGCTGCAACAAGATGCCATGCTCGTCCAGACACTGATTGGCAATGTTGATGCCTTCGTATTCCAAGCCAGGTAGGCGCAGCTGCTCAAGCATGATTGGTTCAGCTCCTATCGCCGTAATTGCGTGGATGACGCGGTCGTAGTTGTCGGTCGAGCGTTGCCAGGCGATGCCCACACGCACTTGTGCGCAAGTCCATAGTGCCCACAAAGCGGCTAGTATCAATGTCAGTTGTTTCATTATGCGATTGATTTTTCGGCAAATATAGCCTTTTTCGGTCAAAGTTGCAAATTTTTTGTGAGCCAAGTAATTTTTGTAACTTTGCAGTCCAAATTTGACTGTCTATGACCGACCATATCATTATCCGCGGCGCACGAGAGAACAACCTCAAGGGGGTGTCGCTCGAGATACCCAAGCATCAAATCACTGTGTTCACCGGCGTGTCGGGCTCGGGCAAGAGCTCGCTTGTGCTCGACACCATTGCCGCCAAGTCGCGGCGCGAGTTGAACGACACCTTCCCGTCGTTTGTCCAGCAGTATCTGCCCAAGTATGGCCGGCCGCACGTCGATGCCATCGAGAATCTGCCCATCGCCATCGTCATCGACCAGAAGAAACCGGCGCAGAACTCACGCTCGACCGTGGCCACCTACATCGACATCGCCGCATTGCTGCGCTTGCTCTTCTCGCGTGTGGGGCAGCCCTTTGTGGGGTATGCCGAGTCGTTCAGCTTCAACCACCCCGAGGGCAGTTGCCCGCGATGCTCGGGGCTGGGCGAGATCCGCGAGCTGGACATCCACAAGCTCGTCGACTTTGACAAAAGCCTCAATGACGAAGACACCATCCACTACATCGCCTTTGGCAAGGGCGGATGGCGATGGATTCGTTATGCACACAGCGGCCTGTTCGATCTGGACAAGAAAATCAAGGACTATACGCCCGAGGAACTGGACTTGTTCCTCAATAGTCCGCAAATTCGTCTCAAGAAGCCTCCCGCCAACTGGCCAAAAAGCGCCAAGTATGAGGGACTCATTCCGCGCATGTACCGCAGCATCATCAACAGTGAGGAGGGACTGCTGCATGCCGCCGTGCTCAATCCCATGCTCAATATGGGCGTGTGCCCCGATTGTGGAGGGACACGCGTCAACGAGCGGGTGCGCTCGTGCAAGATTGATGGCATCAACATTGCCGACGCGTGCGCCATGTCCATCACCCGACTCAACCGGTGGGTGCAGTCGCTCACCTCGCCGCTGGCCGTCGACATCAAGGCGGCCATCGGTGCACGCCTGACCGCCCTTGAGGAGATTGGGCTGGGTTACTTGAGCCTGGACCGTGGCGTGGGCACCTTGTCGGGCGGTGAGGCCCAGCGCTGCAAGATTGCCAAGTATATCAACTCGTCGCTGGCCGACGTACTCTATGTCCTGGACGAGCCCAGCACTGGCCTGCATGACCATGACATTGAGCGCATGAAACACTCGGTCAGACGGCTGCGTGATGCGGGAAACACTGTCCTGCTGGTCGAACACCACAAGGAGATGATTGCTCTGGCCGACCACGTCGTCGACATGGGGCCTGGACCGGGCAGCCGCGGTGGGCAGATCGTGTTTGAGGGCACCTACGACCAGCTGCGGCACAGCGGCACAACCACGGGGATGATGCTGTCGCGGCGAGGCGACTTCAAGGCCCGGCCCAGGACGGTGACAGAGACCTTCGCGTTGCGTCATGCCAGTCTGCACAATCTCAAGGACATCGACATCGACTTGCCGCTGGGCGTGCTCACTGCAGTGGCCGGTGTGGCCGGCTCGGGAAAAAGCTCGCTCATGGAGTGCTTTCGCCGCGACTATCCGGGCCAGGTGGTCTACATCAGCCAGAAGAATATTGGTGTGAGTCTGCGGTCGACTCCGGCCACCTATATGGATGTCGCTCCCGACATCCGCAAGCGCTTTGCCCGCGCCCACAAGCTCAAGGAGCAGTACTTCACCTTCAACGGCAAGGGCGGATGCCCAGTGTGCGGGGGCAAGGGAATGGTAATCAGCGAGATGGCCTTCATGGACAATATCGAGACCACCTGTGAGGCTTGCGGCGGGCTGCGCTACAGTCGCGAGGCGTTGCAATATCAGGTCGACGGGCTCAACATCGCCCAGGTGATGGACTTGTCGGTGCGTCGCGCCAGCGAGCATTTTGCCGGCACGCCCATTGAGGCCAAACTGCGGCCGTTGCTGCTTGTGGGCCTTGACTACCTGCACCTCAACCAGGCGTTGAGCACGTTGTCGGGCGGCGAGTTGCAGCGCATGAAGCTCGCTTCCTATCTCCAGCCCTACACACAACCGATGGATGCCGGTGGCCAGCGGGCGGTGTTTGTCATCGACGAACCCACCGACGGCCTGCATCTGAAAGATGTGCGGCATCTCATCGACCTGTTTGAGCAGATGGTCGATGCGGGCAACACACTCTATGTGGTCGAACACAACACCGATGTCATCCGGGCGGCCGACCAGGTCATCGAGCTGGGACCTGGAGCCGGCGAGCAGGGTGGCACGGTCACCTATGCCGGCACTCCACGTGGCATGCTCGATTGTCCAGTGTCGGTCACTGCGCGATATCTGTGACAATAGGGTGGTGCCTGCGGGCAGAAAATGCGAGGAGCCTCACCGCAGTGAGGCTCCTCGCATTGCATGTGTGATGAGGGTCAGGGCTTGACCTCGTAGGCGTAGATGTCCTTCAGTTTGATGTCAAACACCAAGGTCGAGAACGGCTTGATGACCGAGCCTTGTGAGTAGGAGCCATAGCCCAGGGTATACGGGACAATGATGCGGCAACTGTCGCCCACGTGCATCTGTGACACTCCCAGCATCCAGCCCTCAATTGTGTTGTTTAGTTGGAACTGCGAAATGCTGTCGGTGTAGAGGTAGGACGAGTCAAACGGCGTGGCGTCATACAGCATGCCGCGATAGATGACTTCGACACCGCTGGTGATGTGGGGCTTGAGGTTGTCCCGCGTGAGCATCGTGTCGTTGTACCAGTGCATCAGCACCTGGCCATTCGGGTCCCATGGCGCGGTCACGGTGGTATAGAAGGTCTTGTTGGCACGCTGCTGCTCATACCACTCAGTGTTGGCCTTGCGCCAGTCCTTGTATTTGTCCTCAACATCGTTCTTCAGGCAGGAGCTGAATGTGATGCCCAGCATTGCCATCGTGCCGATGATTAACAACAACTTCCTCATTTTTCGAAATTATGAATTAAGAATTACAGTTTGCCTGCGATGGCCTCACTCGGCCAGCTTGCGTAGCAGGGTGTTCAGGCTGCACTCGCGGCCGATGATGGCCGGCAGCTCGCTGATGGCCACACGCTGTTGCTGCATGGTGTCGCGGTCGCGCAGGGTCACGGTGTTGTCCTCCACTGTCTGTCCGTCGATGGTGATGCAATAGGGTGTGCCGATGGCATCATGACGGCGGTAGCGCTTGCCCACCGAGTCTTTCTCATCATACTGGCAGGCAAAGCCAAACTTGAGCAGGTTCATGATCTCGTGAGCCTTCTCGGGCATGCCGTCCTTGCGCACCAGTGGCAGGATGGCGCACTTGACAGGAGCCAGTACCTTGGGCAGGTGCAGCACCACGCGCGTGTCGCCTCCCTCCAGCTGCTGCTCCTCGTAGCTTGAGCACATCACCGAGAGGAACATGCGGTCGACACCTATCGAGGTCTCAATCACGTATGGCGTGTAGCTCTGGTTCAGCTCGGGATCGAAGTACTGGATCTTCTTGCCCGAGAACTTCTCGTGCTGCGACAGGTCGAAGTCGGTGCGGCTGTGGATGCCCTCCACCTCCTTGAAGCCGAAAGGCATATGGAACTCGATGTCGGTGGCGGCGTTGGCATAGTGTGCCAGCTTCTCGTGGTCGTGATAGCGATATTTCTCGTCGCCCAGTCCCAGGGCCTTGTGCCAGCGCAGGCGGTGCTCCTTCCAGTAGTCAAACCACTGCAGTTCCTCGCCCGGCCGAACAAAGAATTGCATCTCCATCTGCTCAAACTCGCGCATGCGGAAGATGAACTGCCGCGCAACAATCTCGTTGCGGAAGGCCTTGCCAATCTGCGCGATGCCAAAGGGGATGCGCATGCGCCCGGTCTTCTGCACGTTCAGAAAGTTGACAAAGATGCCCTGTGCCGTCTCGGGGCGCAGATACACGTCCATTGTCGAGTCGCTGCTGCTGCCCATCTGGGTCTTGAACATGAGGTTGAACTGCCGCACGTCGGTCCAGTTGCGTGTGCCGCTGATGGGGTCGGCTATCTCCTGGTCGACAATGATTTGCTTGAGTTCGGCCAGGTCGTTGTCGTTCATCGCCTTCTCAAAGCGGGCGTGCAACGCGTCGCGCTTGGCCTGGTGCTCGAGCACGCGCGGGTTGGTCTGACGGAACATCGCCTCGTCAAACGACTCGCCGAAGCGCTTGCGGGCCTTGGCCACCTCCTTGTCAATCTTATCGTCTATCTTGGCTATCTCGTCCTCGATGAGCACGTCGGCGCGGTAGCGCTTCTTGCTGTCGCGGTTGTCAATCAGCGGGTCGTTGAAGGCATCGACGTGGCCCGAGGCCTTCCAGATGGTGGGGTGCATAAACACTGCCGAGTCGATGCCCACAATGTTCTCGTGCAGCAACGTCATGGCTTCCCACCAGTAGCGTTTGATGTTATTTTTGAGTTCCACGCCATTCTGTCCGTAGTCATACACTGCCCCGAGCCCGTCATAGATTTCGCTCGACGGGAACACAAAGCCGTACTCTTTGGCGTGCGATACGATTTTCTTGAAAACGTCTTCTTTCTGTGCCATTGTTGTCAATAATTGTTCTTTTAACCGACAAAGGTACAACGAATAATCGGATTGCGCCAACATGGCGCTGATAATTAACAGTTTTTTCAAGTTTCACATGTGGCACAATGCTCAATGTACAATGCACAATGAAGGGACGCGACAACCGCGTCCCTTACATCAGAAATTGCGCAAAAAATCATGCGCCTGGCTCAAAAATGCCGCTTATCGCACAATCACCTTGCGGCCGTTGTGGATGTAGATGCCGGCGGGCAAGTGGCTGCTGTCAAACTTCTGGCCCATCAGGTTGTAGTAGGCATTGTCGGTGCTTGTGGCAGCCTTGACCTCGCTCACGGCCGAATTGGCTTTCTCCCAATAGACGATGTTTGACGAGTTGCGCACAATCGTCGTCTGGCCATCATCGCCCACCACAGGCACGTCATAGTGCACTTGCAGGCCGATGCGGTTCTGGAACAGCGGGTTGTCGCCCATATTGGTGCGATAGAAGTAGATGCGCGACTCGTTGAAGTCATAGCCATTGCCATAGATGCTGTAGGGCAGCTCGGTCATGTCCTCCTCCAGGTCGTTGCCGTAGGTCGTTGCCTCGAACGTGAACGGGATGTCATCGTCGGTGAACACGCTGATGGCCGTGTAGTTCAGGTCGATGAAGTTGCCGTCGATGTCCTCGGGCAGAATCTTGAAGTCCAGGCAGTTGTAGCCGTCCTCGGTGCCGTCGTCAAACCAAGCGTCTTCAAGCAGGATGGGGTCGGCCGGAACGGCGGGCTGCAGCAGGAACTCCTGGTAGGTGGTGCCAAAGTCCACCGCGCAGAAGGTCAGGTCGTTGTCATAGACCACGCCCAGTCCTGTAGCGATGTAGTTGTTGGGGTAGTCGGCCTCGGCATTGCCCACAGTGCCCTGCAGGGTGATGATGCCGTCGGCGATGGTGTAGGTGGCTTCGGTAACGCCCTGGTGCACGGTCAAGTTCATCACTTGCTGCGGCTGGCCATCCTCGCCGGTCTGTGTCTCGACGCCAGTGCTCATCCATTGCAGAATCATGCCTTTCTCTTCGGTCTCGTCCCAGTAGAGATATTGTCCCATGGGCACAGTGATTTTGCTGCCGTCGGCGCTGAGCGTGCCGCGCACCCACACGTCGCTGGCCACGTCATAGACCACGTCGCGCAGATAGACGGTCGTCCCGTCGTTGCCGAACACCACATCGGCCATGCCCGACTGGCTGGTGATGGCGGGACCCATCCAGGCCTGGTAGATGTTGCTGCCCGAGCGGATGTAGCGGTGAAGCTCGCCTTCGGGCTGCTCGGTGATGATGTCAGGAGCCGGAATGACCGGTTTGGGAGTGAGCACAGTGTTCCACTCCATGAAGCCCGGCCACGCGCCGTCGTCCTCGTAGCAGCAGGTGAGTCCCTCGGCCACAAAGTCCTGGATGTTGTTCTCAAACTCCGAGCGGCCGTTGGTGCCCTGCAGTGTCAGGGTGCCGTCGGCGATGGTGTAGGTGGCCTCGGTGACCGTCTCGTCGCGCTCAAAGCTCACCATGTTGTTGTCGGCATTGATCACGGTGCGTCCCCAGGCCAGGCCGATGCCCGCCTCAAACTGGTAGCTCCAGGCCACGGTCTGGTTCAGCTGGACGGTCAGTGTGGTGCCGTCGGCGTTGAGTGTGCCGCGCACCCACGACTCGCCGAACTGCTCGTTCAGGCCATTGATGATGTTCTTGATCCACACGGTGGTGCCGTCAGCATCATAGACCAGCGTCGTGCGGTCGCTCTGCTGGGTGGTGAAGATGGTGCCGTCATACACCACCATGCCCTGGCCGCTGCGCTCATAGCGCACTGCCTCGCCCTCGGGCTGCTCGGTGATGACATCGCCCGGCGATGTGGCGGGCGCGCGATGGCTGTAACCGCCGCGCTCGACGTTCTCGCGCTGCAGCAGGTGTCGTGACGCGGCTTTGCGGCCGGCGAACTGTACTTGTGCCGATGCTGTGGCCACCAGGGCCGTCAGCACAGCAAGCGTAATCATTTTCTTCATAAGCAGTGATGATTATGATGTTGGTTAATGGTTTAATAATTTTATCTTCGCAAAATTACGTAATCTCAGGTTTTTTGTGACGTTAAAAAAACTTAATCTCTGCCAGCGGCTGCTTTCACTGACGCATTCGTACTGTGGCGTTGCATCGTCAGGATGACCTAGTGGCAGCAGGCCGCTCAATGTCTGTCGGTGATGCAGGCTGCGGGTGGTGGCAGCACTGAAATGAGGGTGTGACACAATTATGACACACCCTCCTACAGAGTCCACATTCTCATTTCTGAAACGAGTTTTGCAACAGCCTCGTCAAAATCAGTATTGAAACGACTTTTGCAATAGCCTCACAAATGCCTTTTGCATATTTCAACCCGCTCGCCCCTACTTTTTTTGGGCGGAGCCTACATTTGCCTTGAGAGCTTCACTTACCCAAAATAATGTTGATCAACTCGTTGACATCAGACACATCAACATTTCCGCTACCATCGAGGTCGGCAGCGGCCGTCTCGTCATGCTTGCCCAACATCATGTTGATCATCATGTTGACATCGGCTACATCAACCTTATCATCTTCGTTGACATCGCCCCGCAATGAAGCAGTTCTCATGAAGGTTGCACTGACGGTCACGGGGGCCGCCGGCATCAGGAAGATGTAGGTGGCATTCTCGCCAGAGATCAAATCCACATTGGCGCGGAGCGGGGCTCGACGCGGTACGCCGCTCGGATCGCCGTCAACGATGGTCACGGTGAGCGTTTCCAACTCATAGCCGTCGTTGGGGGTCACGGTCAGTGTCACGGGCTCGCCCTCGGCTGCTTCCGTCTTGTCACAAGTCACCGAGCCGTGTTCAAACGATTCGGGCAGCGTAATGGCAAATTGCTGGATTTCCCAACCGGCATAGAGCGTCATGTCGCCGGGAATTGCGTTGTTGAAATCCCACCGGTTGGTGCAGGCAGCATCGGTGTACCAGCCTGTGAAAATGTAGCCATCGGCCGACGGGGCGTTAGGCTCATCCAGTTTGTCCTCGTTACTCCACAAGATCGATACTGGGTCAGGAGCCCTGCCGTGCCCATTGGCGTTATAGGTCACCATGCAGTGCCAGTGCACTTTGAAACTGCTTGCCACACCTTGGTTCCAATTATTTCCTTTTGCCACAGAGTCGGTCCACTGCTCACCGATGCCGTCGAAGTAAATGTCGGCCAGAAGCGAGCAATTTTTAAAAGCATTCTCTCCTATGCTCTCCAAGCACGACGGAAGATATACTCTCTCCAGCTTGACGTTATTCCAAAAAGCGTTCTTTCCTATATGCCTCAGCCCTGATTTCACATCCACAACAGTAAGTTTGTAACCGAATAGAGGTTGTGGGATAGAGTCAACATGCTCCAGAGTGAGAGCATTAACCGTTTGGTCCCAAAGATGGGTTGTAATCAATTGTTCGGTGGGATTGGTGTCCCAGATGTCGGTGGCACAACTTATTTTCAGATGATTGTTCTGCCACGTCCAGTATAGATGATTATTGCTTGCGGCATCACTTCCGCCGCACCAGCCGCATTGCCAACTTTTGTTTCGACCAGAAACAACCAACTGCGGTGAATACATATACATCATTGGATTCCAGTCTTCAATAGACCCAGGATATGACACTTTACATTCTGTGCCGATGTTTGCAAAAGCACCAGTTTCAATCAGGACAGGTGATTTCTCGAATTCGACAAATAACAGTTTATTGCAGCCTGAAAAGACATAGGTGCCAACATGTGTGACAGATTTAAATAAAATACGCTCAATAGCCGTTCCCGCGAAAGCATAACCAGGAATGGTTGTCATTGAAGGAGGAGTTTTGTTATAACTAATGCCTAGATTGACCTGTTGGAACTTGGAGCAGCCTTGCAACGACGGCATCTGGGTAATTGATGATGTTCTACTGAAAGTCATCGTCTCAAGATTTGTAAAGCCGCTGAAGTTCATAGAGAAGCCCAATACCGTTGCTCCATTGATAGAATTTTGTATGACTAAATCTTTAAAATTGCGCTTTGGTCCGTCAAAGCCGTTGATATAACACTCATTGCCTGCATAGTTCTTTGTGATTGTCCATCCCTGTGCCTTGTCGGCGTGCAAATAGATATAGTCACCGCCGGCACCAGCATTGAGGTCATAGCCATTAGAACCGCCAGTTTCTGTTACTGCGCCACTCTGCGTGTTGTTGAAGGCTATGGATTTAACGGTGCTGTAGTCTTTTCCGTCGGGGTCGTAATCTCTTGTATAGTAGAGATGGATGGTGGCGCTGCTGGAGCCACAATGGCTGTTCAAGTCGCCCTTGTTGTTCTTGAAATAGTCGCTGCCATCGAACGGAACAAGCTGATAGGTGCTATTGTATGGGAGATTGTCGGGAATTGAGCCGGTTGCTGTGCTAATCACGAAATCGGTGATAAATGCACCGGGGTCAACATCAGTCTCACTTGCGCTTTTGTAGAGAAGATAGATGTAGTCGCTGCTTGAGCCACAGCCCTTATTCAAGTCCTGGTCGATGACCGTCCAGCCTTGAGCCGTATAAGTGGATTTCAAGGCGTTAATCTCACTTTTTGAGCCACCTATCACCATCACGTCGGTGATGTAGTCCTCGGCCCAAACGCCCATGCTTGCCGGTAGCATCATGAGAAGGAGTAGTATCTTTTTCATAAGCGTAAGGTTTTAAGAGTGAACATTTAGGTTATATAATCAAAGCGGCACACTCCAGCCGAAGCCGGAATGTGCCGTATAAAGTGTATAAAAGACTGCCTTACAAAATTGGGGGAGGTGGACACTAGCAATCAACAACTTGCGCAAATCACACAGGTCATATTCCCTTCTTGCGGATATATAGGCGGTAGCAACCATAGTCATTATTACCTTGTTCGAAAAACAAAGGTAAACATAATCTTTGACATAACCATCACCAAACGGCAGAAATATTTAACAATCAGCGAATTTTACTGAAATTTGTAGGCATCAGACAACTGCGGCAGCCACATTTTGCCGAGCGCAAGCAATTTATCCAAAATCCTCAATTCGACGTCTAAACGACTTTTGCGACTAGCTACTTTATGACTTATGCGTAATCTGAGTGCTTTTATATCTGCAATGAGCTACACGGTTATCAGATTCACTCCCAGAGCCACCGAAATTTTGGCGAGCGTGGCGAGCGTGAAGTTGTGGTTGCCGCTCAACCAGCGTGACACTTCGGCTTGAGTGTGCTTGCGTTCCTGCATGGTGGCGGTCAACTTTATTGCGCCGCCGGTGATGATGTAAACACCATTGGCAAGTTTGATGGCATAAATCCGTAGCCATAACGCAAGAGGATGCGCCTATTTTGACACACCCTCATTGTGAACCCGTGGGGAGTCGAACCCCAATCGAAGGAACCGGAATCCTTTATTCTATCCATTGAACTACGGGTCCAAAAGGCAAAACAGAGTTTTTTCGGCTTTGCGGCTGCAAAAGTACAATTTTTTTCGTAGCTTTGCAAATTGGTTCGCATTTTTTAGTGATTTTATGGACATCAAGATTGACCCGAGCTGGCTCAATGCACTCGCTGACGAGTGGCAACAGCCTTATTTTGAGCAACTCACGCAGTTTGTGCGCGAGCAGTACCGCACGCGCCAAGTTTTTCCGCCCGGGCGGCAGATTTTTGCGGCCTTCGATGCCACGCCGTTCGACCGGGTGAAGGTCGTGATTCTGGGCCAAGATCCCTACCATGGCCCAGGTCAGGCCAACGGCTTGTGCTTCAGTGTCAACGACGGCATACCTTATCCGCCATCGCTGGTCAACATCTTCAAGGAGGTGCATGACGACACTGGGGCACCGATGCCCGCCACGGGCGACCTGACGCGCTGGGCGCGCCAGGGGGTGCTCATGCTCAACGCCACGCTCACGGTCGAGGCGCACCGCGCCGGCTCGCATCAGGGCAGGGGATGGGAGCGTTTCACCGACGCGGCTATTGCTGCGCTGGCCACACGGCGCACCGGGCTGGTGTTCATGTTGTGGGGCAACTATGCCAAACAGAAGGGACGCTTTATCGACCGCAACCAGCACCTGGTGCTCACCGCAGCGCATCCCTCACCACTGTCGGCCAACCGTGGAGGCTGGTTTGGCTGTCACCATTTCTCGCTGGCCAATGCCTACTTGCAGCGTCAAGGCTTGGCACCGATTGAGTGGTGAATAGCTGTAGCTGGGGGTCAAGCGACTGCATGCTGGGAATGAGCGCCTTGATGGTCGCGAGCGCTTCATGGTTGTGGTGGGGGCGCGTGCAGCCGCCATAATGTATCGGCCCTACTTCTCCACTACTAAAAAGCAACTTCTTTGCTACTTCAGAAACTTCAATAAGGAGCCCACTTTAATAAGTGGCAGTGAAAAGACTATAAAGACATAAAGACAAATAAAAATGGGAACTAGATACTTGTTGTCCCCTTAGTGCCCTGAAAGGGCTATCCGATTACAGGCGGGGGCGGAAGCCCCCGTGTCGAATCGTTTGATAGACACCGCCCCGATGGGGCGGACCCATGGTGCGCTCTCGGCCGCCCCTTCAGGGCGGTGAATGGCTTTATGGCTCTTGTTACGGGGCTTCCGCCCCCGTCTGTAGTCGGCGGCCCCGTTGGGGCCATAGCTACTTTGCATCAAGGGACAACTGGTATATAGCTCCTATAAAAATAGTGCATTGTACTGTAAATCTGCATGTTGCAAAACTATTGTTCTTGTGTTCTTATGTCTTTTTAGTCTTCATCCTGGGACTTTGGACTTTTTTCAAGTGGACTCAATAAGCTATAAAAAATGAAACAGAAACAATATGAGACGTTGCTGGCTCAGCTCCAGGGGCTGATTGCTGGCGAGACCAACCCGACCAGCGTGCTGGCAAATGCGTCGGCGCTGATGCGCGATGTGATGGGCGACCGCTTCTTCTGGGTCGGCTTCTATCTGGTGGAGGGCGACAAGCTGGTGCTCGGGCCCTTCCAGGGCAGTGTGGCATGCTATCGCATCGGCCACGGTCGCGGCGTGTGTGGCACCGCATGGGCGCAGGCACGCTCGCAGGTGGTGCCCGATGTCGACCAGTTTCCGGGGCACATTGCCTGCAGCTCGCTCTCGCGCAGCGAGATTGTCGTGCCGCTGATCGATGCCACCGGCACCGTGCGTGGTGTGCTGGACATCGACAGCAAGGAACTGGCGCAGTTCGACGATGTCGACCGCCAGGGCCTGGAGCGTGCCGCGGCACTCATCGCCGGCACGCTATGGTAGCGGCGGCAGGGTGGGCGTGAAACGCTCGTGTGAGAATAGGGCGGTGACCAGCGTGATGCGCTCGGGCAGACGGCCGTCGGTGCTCCACACCAGCTCGATGCCCAGCAGGTCGCGGGCTGTGGCACTCACGTCGAATCCCACCGCCTCGAGCGACGAACGCATGCGCTCGGGATGCCGGCATGGCTTGCCCTCGATGCGGCTGCATGGGGTGGGGCGGCACAGCCGGCAGCGCCCGGTGAACGCCCGGCTACCCGGGTGGGCGGCCTCCTGGGCGTAGATGAACGGCAACACCACCTGCCAAGTGTGCTCGATGGCCTCGATCGAGATGGCTCGGCGCTGATCGTCGCTGGTGCAGCGGTTGCGGGTCTCCGTGTCAAACTCGATGTTGGTGCCCCACACGGTCACCTGCGCAAATCCGTCGGTCAGCGACTCGACGTCGGTGCCGAACGGGGGACAACTCCACACGGTGCCATAGCTGCTGCACTCGCGGCAGTAGGCCAGAAACTTGGGCACATCGCGGTAGTGCCGCACATAGTGGTTGGCGTCTATCGTAGCCACATGATGAGAAATGGTGTACATGCTGCAAAATTAGTGCAAGTCGAGAGAAGTACAAAATTAAAAACGAAGTTTTTGATTTTTACTTCCGAGGCGCCGCCTAATTTATCCAAAATTAGTGCAAGTCGAGAGAAGTACAAAATTAAAAACGGAGTTTTTGATTTTTGCTTCCGAGACGCCGCCTAATTTATCCACAATTAGTGCTTTTTGGCATATCATTTGCAATTTCGTTTTTTAAAAAATCTCGAGGACTATGAAATTTTTGGGAAATATCGTCTGGTTGATTTTTGGCGGCATAGCCACCGCCATCGAGTATGTCATGGCATCGTTGGCGATGATGGTCACCATCATCGGCATCCCTTTCGGGCTGCAGTCGCTCAAGCTGGCCATGCTGTGTCTGTGGCCGTTCGGGTCGCGCGTCGTGCGCAAGCCCACCAGCGGCTGTCTGAACACGGTGATGAACATTATCTGGTTTTTTATCGGCGGCATCTGGATTGCCCTGACACACTGGTTTTTTGGCATTCTGCTCTATATCACCGTCATCGGCATACCCTTCGGCAAGCAGCACATGAAGATGGCCCACATTGCCCTCACGCCCTTTGGCCGCGAGATTGTCGCCGCCTAGGGCGGCGCACTTCGCGAGCTCCCGATCCTAGGGTATTGTGGAATGCAGGTCTTCGACCTGCCCACTTCTGCGGCCTGCCGACTTGCGAAACTTGAAATTATGAATTCTGAATTCTGTATTTATGAATTATGAATTATGAATTAAAGAATGTATGAATTATACATTGGTGATGCCTGTGTAATCCTGTGGTTTTTGCGTAAATGGCTGAAAAATAGTGTGTTGGTTGTGGTCGCTGCAGCCGGTGGTTCAAAATGTTTGGCCAAAATGCGGCTGGTGTGCAGATTTTTCAGTACCTTTGCCGATTAATGGCATAAACTCACCTAACTCACTACGCAATGAGTCAAAACGCATACAACGATTTCAAGGAGAAGCATCCTTTTATCCTCAACTCCATCCTGATAGCGGTGGCGGCTGTCGCGCTGTTCTACATCGGACTGCTGTTTATCGACGTGTTCACCTCTCATGGCCAGGAACGTCGCGTGCCTGATGTGCGCACCATGACACTCGACCAGGCCATCCAGACGCTGGAAAACGCCGGATTCAACTGGGATATCAGCGACAGCACGACCTTCAACGAGCAGATGCCGCCGGGCGTGGTGCTCGACCAGGATCCCAAGGCCGGTTCAAAGGTCAAGGCTATCCGTGTCATTTATCTAAAGGTCAACGCTTTGCAGCCACGCGGTGTGTTGCTGCCCAAGCTGCTGGATACCTCCATCCGGCAGGCGTTGGCGATCCTGCGCTCGATGGGCTTCAAGAGTGTCGAGGTCGACAGCGTGGCCTCGCCATACGGCGGCCTCATCCTGCAGGTGCAGGTCAATGGCCATGCGGTGGCACCGGGCACCAGCGTGGGCATTAACTCGCACATCCGCCTCACGGTGGGCGATGGCTCGATCGACAACCTGAATCCCGACTCCATCCTCGACTCGCACACTATCGACTCGATCGAGCAGCACAACTACGAGCAAGCGATTGAGGATTATAAAACCAAGAAGAATGATTGACCATCAGCTGGACATGAGCCTCTTTGAGCCGGAGGATGCCCGCCTCGAGCGCAAGGACATCCTGCTGGACTTCAGCGACCCCGACTTCACCGAGAACGGCCGCGACTACTGGGAGCACTATCGCTATGAGGTCGAGCCGGGACAGGTGTTGCTGCGCATCGACAAGTATCTGGTCGAGCGCATCAAAGGCACGTCGCGCAACCGCATCCAGAATGCCGCCGAGGCGCAGTGCATCCGCGTCAATGGCCGCCCGGTCAAGAGCAACTACCGCGTCCATCCGGGCGACATCATCAGTGTGGTGATGGACCGCCCGCGCTATGAGAACGAGATTGTGGCACAGGACATCCCGCTCGACATCGTCTATGAGGACGATGAGGTGATGGTGGTCAACAAGCCGGCAGGCATGTGCGTCCACCCGGGGCACGGCAACTACGACGGCACACTGGTCAACGCGCTGGCATGGCACTTCAAGGACCTTCCCGCCTACGACGTGACCGACCCGCGCATGGGGTTGGTGCACCGCATCGACAAGGACACCAGTGGCTTGCTGGTCATCGCCAAGACTCCGCATGCCAAGACCTCGCTCGGCAAGCAATTCTTCGACAAGACCACCAAGCGTCAGTACATCGCTGTCGTCTGGGGTGAGATGAAGGACCCGGCCGGAACCATCACGGGCAACGTCGGCCGCAGCTTGCGCGACCGCCTGCAGATGTGTGTATTTCCCGATGGAGACATGGGCAAGCACGCCGTCACCCACTATACCACGCTCGAGAATCTGGCACATGTGGCCGTGGTGCGCTGCCAGCTCGAGACAGGACGCACCCACCAGATTCGCGTGCACATGAAGTATATCGGCCACCCACTGTTCAACGATGAGCGATATGGTGGCGACCAGGTGTTGCGGGGCTACAAGACGGCCAGCTATGGCGCATTCATCAAGAACTGCTTCAAGCTGTGCCGCCGACAGGCACTGCATGCCAAGACGCTCGGCTTTGTGCATCCCGTCACCGGCCAGCAGATGGACTTCGACAGTCCGCTGCCTGCCGACATGGTGGCCCTGATCGACAAGTGGCGCGAGTATGCCACCGCCCTGCGCAATTGATTGTTTCACCCTAGATGGTCTAGAATCTCTAGATAGTCTAGAACAGCTAGAACCCTTTTCTGACAAAAAGCGATGAAAAAATTATTGACACTGATGATGGTGCTGGCTGTGGCGTGCTCGATGCCGCAGCGCAGCCAGCAAGAGGCGCAGGCGGCCAGCGTGCAGCAGATGCGCTTTCATTGCGACCAGGACACACTGCGCATCAACCGCCTGCTGCAAGACGGCATGGCAACGCAGCTCAAGTCGGCCAACGAACTGGTGGCATACTATGCCGACCGGCTGTTGGGCACACCCTACGTGGCGCACACGCTTGAGGGCGACCAGGAACGGCTCACCATCAACATCGACGAACTGGACTGCACCACATTTATCGAGACGCTCTACGCACTGACGCGAACCACGCTCAACGGCCGATACAGCTGGCGAGACTATGCCGCCAATCTCGAGAACCTGCGCTACCGCGACGGGCACATGGGCGACTACTCGTCACGGCTGCACTACATCAGCGACTGGATTGTCAACAACCAGGCGCGAGGCAACCTCAGGGAGGTGACCTCCGACCTGCCTCATGCCGACTATATGGTCAAGACCATCGACTTCATGACACAGCACAAGCAGAGCTACCGCAGCCTGAAGGATGACAGTGCCATGGTCGAGAAAATACGCCGATTCGAGATGGGCTACCGCAACCACCGCATGCCCTATCTCAAAAAATCGTGGCTGGGCGACAAGGCGGTCAAGGCAGCCCTGCGCGATGGCGACTTTGTCGGGCTGGTCACCAAAGTCGAGGGACTCGACATTTCGCACCTGGGCATCATCCATAAGGACCAGAAGGGCGAAATCTATCTGCTGGACGCCTCGATGAGCGGCCAAAAGGTCATGCTCGAGCGCAAGAACCTGCGCGACCACCTGAGCGGTAGCAAGAGCACCTGCCTGGGCATACGCGTGTTTCGCATCGTCGAGTGACGGCTTTGCCTCGACCGCGATTGCTCCGCAATGGTTTTGCTCGGATGCTCTCATGTCCGTAGCATTATTTCAATTTTCATTTCACAATTCACAATTCTCAATTAATTACCGTGGCAACAGTTGACGACAAAAAAATCATCTTCTCGATGGTGGGCGTGAGCAAGACTATCGAGCAGAACCAGAAGCAAGTGCTCAAGAACATCTATCTCTCGTTTTTCTACGGAGCAAAGATTGGCATCATCGGCCTCAATGGCTCGGGAAAGTCGACCTTGATGAAAATCATCGCCGGCATCGAGACAAAGTATCAGGGACAGGTGGTGTTCGCGCCGGGCTACTCGGTGGGATACCTGCCCCAGGACCCGCAGCTCGACCCCGACAAGACCGTCAAGCAGGTGGTCATGGAGGGCGTCCAGCCTGTGGTCGACGCGCTGGACGAGTATGAGGCCATCAACCAGAAGTTCGGCCTGCCCGAGTACTATGAGGACGAGGACAAGATGAACCAGCTGTTTGCACGGCAAGCCGAGTTGCAGGACATCATCGACGCCACCGACGCGTGGAACCTCGACTCGCGCCTCGACCGCGCCATGGATGCCCTGCGTTGCCCGCCGGCCGACCAGCCCTGCGAGCACCTGAGCGGCGGCGAGCGTCGCCGGGTGGCACTGTGCCGACTGCTGCTGCAGAAACCCGACGTGCTCCTGCTTGATGAGCCCACCAACCACCTCGATGCCGAGTCGATCGACTGGCTCGAGCAGCACCTGCAGCAATATGAAGGCACGGTCATCGCCGTCACGCACGACCGCTACTTCCTCGACCATGTGGCTGGATGGATTCTGGAGCTGGACCGCGGCGAGGGAATACCCTGGAAGGGAAACTACAGCAGTTGGCTCGAGCAGAAGACCCAGCGACTGGCCATGGAAGAGAAGACCGAGAGCAAGCGGCAGAAGACGCTGCAGCGCGAGCTAGAGTGGGTGCGCATGGCACCCAAGGCACGACAGGCCAAGGGAAAGGCTCGACTCAACAGCTACGATCGCCTGCTCAACGAGACGGTCAAGGAGAAGGAGGAGAAACTTGAAATCTTCATCCCCAATGGACCGCGACTGGGCAACAAGGTCATCGAGGCACAGCATGTGGCAAAGGCATACGGCGACAAGTTGCTGTTCGACGACCTCAACTTCATGCTGCCGCCCAACGGCATCGTTGGTGTCATCGGGCCTAACGGAGCCGGCAAGACCACACTGTTCCGCCTCATCATGGGCCTTGAGCAGCCCGACAGCGGCACGTTTGAGGTGGGCGAGACGGTCAAGGCCGTCTACGTCGACCAGCAGCACACCAGCATCGACCCCAACAAGAGTGTCTATGAGGTGATCTCGGGCGGTGTCGAGCTGTTGCGCATGGGCGGACGCGACGTCAATGCCCGCGCCTACCTGTCGCGATTCAACTTCTCGGGTGTCGACCAGCAGAAGCTGTGCGGCGTGCTGTCGGGCGGCGAGCGCAACCGCCTGCAGCTGGCACTGGCACTCAAGCAAGAGGGCAACGTGCTGCTGCTCGACGAGCCCACCAACGACATCGATGTCAACACCTTGCGTGCCCTTGAGGAGGGTCTCGAGGACTTTGCCGGCTGCGCCGTGGTCATCAGCCACGACCGCTGGTTCCTCGACCGCATCTGCACCCACATCCTGGCCTTCGAGGGCGACTCTAACGTCTTCTTCTTCGAGGGCAGCTACAGCGAGTATGAGGAGAACAAGCTGCGCCGGCTGGGCAAGGAAGAACCTACCCGCATCCGCTACCGCAGCCTCGGCTAACCCCGCCTCTCTCAAGGGGGTGAGGGGTGAGGTGTGAGGAGTGAGGTGTGAGCGGTCAGGTGTGAGCGGTCAGGTGTGAGGAGTGAGGTGTGAGCGGTCAGATGTCAGGGGTGAGCAGTTCCCCCTAAGATAGAAGCGGTGGGGGATGGTATGACAACCGCCATGCGAGATCACAGTGTGCAACCTCTTCTCCTCTCCCCTGGCAGGGGAGAGGTGAGGGGTTGAATGTCAGCGTTGGTAACGAACTCCCCTCCTAGTTTGAGGGGTTAGGGGAGTGTTCACGCGTCCCTGGTCTTCGACCTGCCTCCCAAGGCTCTGCAACAAAAAGAACCGTCCCCATTGTCGCACTTGTTCCAACTCAATAAGTCCTAGCGACACCACCACAGTTGCATCAAGGATGGGTGCGCGCCGTGACTGAAAACCCTTGCTTATGGAGCGACATCCAGCCAAATCTGCTGCATTTTAGCTAGATTTGGCTGGATTGTGCGCTCGCAATCCAGCCAAAAGTGATGCAATCCACCCACTTTTGGCTGGATTTGCTTGGTTATATGGATATTTTATACTACCTTTGTGGTCTGTAAACTCAATCTTGCTGTTACTCATTCCACACCCTTTCAGAAGACTGGAGCACGACGCAGTTTTTCATGCCCAGATTGGAGAGACCAGCAAATTGGAATCGCACAAAAGTCACTGCACTAGTATTTAAAAAGCACAATATGGAAAATTTAGTAGGCCGACATCAAGAAGTTAAAGAACTAACAAGGTGTTTATGCTCAGAGCGTTCCGAATTTGTAGTCGTTTCGGGGCGGCGTCGCATAGGCAAGACTTTTCTTGTCAACATGGCGCTTAAAGGCCTGATTACATTTTCCTATATCGGCTCGCACAAGTCGTCAAAACAAAGACAATTACAGAAGTTTGCCCGCAACTTATTACAGTCTGGACTGTGCTCTGTGCTGCCACAACTGAACACATGGTATGACGCGTTCGATGCCCTCGAATCCCTACTTTCCAAGATGAATGAAATTAACAAGAAGGTGCTGTTCTTCGACGAGATGCCATGGATTGACACGCCTGGCAGCGAGTTTGTTGCTGCACTTGAGGATTTCTGGAATGGCTGGGCGTCGCTGCGCGATGACATTATGCTGATAGCCTGCGGCTCAGCAACATCATGGCTTGTTGACCATCTGATTGAGAATCAAGGCGGCCTTCACAACCGCGTGACCTCAAGAATAGCACTCCAGCCGTTCAACCTGGCGGAGTGCAAAGAATATGTGTCAAGCCGAGATTGTCCCTGGGACAACTATCAGATAGCCCAGATGTATATGTACATCGGTGGAGTGCCATTCTACTGGAGCTTGTTGGATTTGTCGAAAGGAGTAGCAGATAATGTGGATATCCTCTTCTTCGCAAAAAACGCTAAACTGAAAGGCGAATTTGACGAGCTGTATCAAGTCCTGTTTCATGACTCAGAAGCCTATGTCGAGATTATGCGCCTGCTGTCAAAGCATCACAACGGGTTGTCACGGAAAGAGATAGCTACCGCCATCGGCTCGTCGGGTGGCACCTTGAGCAAGCGGTTGGTCAACCTGGAGAGATGCAACTTTGTCATGGCACAAACGCCAGTGGGCAACAAGAGTAAAGGTGTCATCTATCGCGCCATAGATTTCTATACACTATTCTACATCAGGTTCATCGAGACAGAGCACCAGTTCACGTCGCATTACTGGCAGACAAAAATCACATCTCCCAGCATTTTGACTTGGCAAGGACTGACATTCGAGACCATGGGCATGGCGCATATCGATCAAATCAGAATGGCGCTCGGCATCTATGGCGTGAGCGTCCGCTGCTCTGCCTGGAGATCAAAGACCGATGCCGAGGGACGGCATACACAGATTGACTTGGTCATCGAGCGTGCTGACCGCATCACCCATTTGTGTGAGTTCAAATTTTCGTCAAGTGAGTTTGTCATCACAGCCGACTATGCGCAGCGACTAAGAGAACGGCAAAGCATTTACCGCAGCCAAACCAAGACACACAACACACTGCTGACCACCTTCGTGACCCCCTATGGGGTGAATCGCGGCAAAAACTACTCAGTTGTTCAAGGCGACATCACACTTGACCAACTATTCACACCTGTTCCAACTCTATAAGTCCTAGCGACTGCGGTGGCCCGAGTGGACTCTGCCTGTGTTTCGGTGATGGATTTAGTGTCGCTGGTCGAAGACCAGGGCGACCCCCGACGGGGGTCGAACAATGCTAGCCCCACGTCGCGCTGGTCGAAGACTTGCGCGTCGTGGGGTACAGCGCCAAAAAGAGACTTCGGTCCTCGAAGAGGGCCAACAATACCCTCCCCGTTGCTCGGTGTGTGTCGTTGCGCGCCATGATGCTGTTGGCCCTCTTCGAGGACCGGTGGTGGGAGGGTGCGTGACCCCACGTCGCCCACGTCTTCGACGTGCACGACGTGGGGTTTCATTCAGTTCGACCCCCTTCTGGGGTCGTGCAGGTCTTCGACCTGCGTCCCATCACCCGTTGCAGTGGCTTAAGTTTTCGACCTGCCATCCACCACCCGTTGCAGTGGCTTAAGTCTTCGATGTGCCGTCGCACCCAGCGGCGACAGTTACGTCGCAGTGCGATAAATTCTTACCAATATTTCATTCTTAGGATAAAAAGTATTATCTTTGCGGTCACAAACCAACGTCACATCCGCTATGCACCCCACCGAGAACAAACCGCTGAGCATCCCCTACGGCATGCAGAACTGGGAGGACGTGCGCCTCTCGGGCTGCTACTATGTCGACAAGACCCGCTTCATCCCCCAGATTGAGTCGTCGCACCGCTTCTTTTTCTTCATTCGCCCGCGCCGTTTTGGCAAGTCGCTGCTGCTGAACATGCTGCAGCAATACTATGACGTGAACAAGCGCGACCTGTTCGAGCGCCTGTTCGGCGACCTGTGGGTGGGGCAGCATCCCACTCGGGAACGCAACAGCTATCTGGTGCTGTACCTGAATTTCTCGTTGGTCTCAGGCGGGCTGCAGGACTACCAGCAGAGCCTGGCCAATCACTGCCAGAAACGAATGCGGGAGTTCGTCATTAAGTATGCCGACCTGCTCCCGGCCGAGGCACTCCAGGGACTGGAGCGGCAGACCACCGCCAAGGACATGCTCGAGCACATCGCGCTCATGGCGTCACGCACCGGCCAGAGCATCTACCTGTTCATCGACGAGTATGACCACTTCACCAACGACATCCTGGCCAACCCGGCCACCGAGGCTGCCTATAAGGCCGAGACGCATGGCGAGGGCACCATCCGCACATTCTTCAACGCCATCAAGGATGCCACCTATAGCAGCATCAAGCGGCTGTTCATCACTGGCGTGAGCCCTGTGACGATGGACGACGTGACCAGCGGTTTCAACATCGGCTCAAACTACACCATGGAGCCCCAGTTCAATGCCATGGTGGGCTTTACCGAAGGCGAGGTGCGCCAGATGCTCGACTACTATCGGCAGTACTATCCGTTCAACCACACGACCGACGAGCTGATCGAGCTGATGAAGCCCTGGTATGACAACTACTGTTTCTCCATCGACAGCCTTGACGATCCTCCGATGTATAACAGCGACATGGTGCTTTACTTCGTGAGCCGATATGTCGAGGGCCGCTGCCAGCCGCCCCGTGAGATGCTCGACCAGAACATCCGCACCGACTACAACAAGCTGCGGATGCTCATCCGCAAGGACCGCGGCTTTGAGCACAACGCCAGCATCATCCAGTACATTGCCGAGAGCGGCAGCATAGTCGCCGACCTGAAGTCGTCGTTCCCTTCTCAGGACATCCCCAAGCCCGACAGCTTTGTCTCGCTTCTCTACTACTTCGGGCTTCTCACCATCGCCGGTGTCGGAGCGCGTGGCACACGTTTCCGCATCCCCAACCAGGTTGTCCGCGAGCAGATGTACGGCTACCTCATCGAGAACTACCGTGAGAATGAGTTGACCATTGACGACCGTCAGCGGTCGATGATGATGGCCGACATGGCCATTGACGGCCTTTGGCGACCCTACTTCGACCACATCGCGTCGACCCTTGCTCGCTACAGCAGCAACCGCGACAAGGGTAAGGGCGAGGCCTACGTGCACGGTTTCACGCTGGCCCTGGCCAGCCAGAGCAAGCTCTACCTTCCCGTCAGCGAACTTGATGCCGGTGCCAAGACCTACTACGGCGACCGTCCGTTGGGCGGCTATGCCGACATCTACCTTCAGCCGATGCTGGAGCAGTATCCCGACATCGAGCACAGCTATGTGCTGGAGCTGAAGTACCTGCCCGGCGATGCCAGTGATGCCCAGTTGGCGCAGGCGCATGAGCAGGCACGCGAGCAGCTGCTGCGCTACGAGCGGTCGGTGGTGGTCGAGCGCACGCTGGGCCACACGCGGCTGCACCGCCTGGTGCTCGTGTGGCGCGGCATCGACCTGGCCATCGCCGAGGAACTCTAATTTCTCAAGACCATCCTATTTCATTGACTGCGAACCCCTCGTGGAGCTGAGCAGTCTCGGCGGTGATGCGAGCAACAACCCTGGTCGAAGACCAGGGCGACCCCCGACGGGGGTCGAACAATGCTAGCCCCACGTCGCGCTGGTCGAAGACTTGCGCGTCGTGGGGTACAGCGCCAAAAAGAGACTTCGGTCCTCGAAGAGGGCCAACAATACCCTCCCTGTCGCTCGGTGTGCGTCGTTGCGCACCATGACGTTGTTGGCCCTCTTCGAGGACCGCTGGTTGGGGAGTGCCGTGTCCCCACGTCGCCCACGACTTCGACGTGCACGACGTGGGGTTTCATTCAGTTCGACCCCCTTCTGGGGTCGTGCAGGTCTTCGACCTGCCTCCCAAGGCTCTGCAACAAAAAGAACCGTCCCCTTTGTCGCATGACGCAAGCTCCCCCGTCCGGCTGCCGGACGGGGGAGCTTGCGTGATGTTGCGGCTGGTGTCAGCGCAGCACCTTGCTGGCTTGCGTGGTGCCGTCGCTGTAGCGCGTCACCACGATGTTCACGCCCTGCCAGGGCCGCGAGCTGCGCTGCCCAGCCAGGTTGATGTAGTCCACACCGGCCACCTCGTGCGACCCGGTCACGCCGGCCACGCCCGTGATGACGTCGCCGTCCTTGCTACTGCCGTTAGACTTGAGCGACAGCGGATAGACCACATACTGCTGCTTGGTCGCCTCACCCGCCCGACGCGGAGCCGATGCAGCATTGCTGTTCACCCGGGTGATAACCAACTTCATGTCGGCATTGTTACCCGTGATAGTCAACCAGTAGTTGCCTGCAGGAATCTTATAAGAATCACCCGATGCCTCAAGCGACAGTTCCTGGTCATACCATGGACCGTCCTCAACATCAAAGTCACCATCGCTCACAGCACCAAAGCGCGACCCAGATATATCTTCCCACTTAGCCCCCAGCTTCTTGCTGAAGCTGAAGTAGCCATAGCCCAAGCCGGCATTGTCCACCCTGACCATGGTGGTGTAGGTCTGGCCGTCGGCAGTGTACATCTCCACACCCTTGTTGGGATCCCAATCGCCCGAGTTCAGCCCGTTGACATTGCCCAGGACATAGATGTGGTCATACGAGCCAGTCTTGTAACGCACGATGGCCTCGCTCATCGTGTACCCATGGTCGGCCTGCAGTTCAGCCGCGTTGAAGCCCGTCAGATAAGCCGCGTTGAAGTCAAACTCGCCCGACAGACCGGCCTGGTTCCAGCTGCCGACCGACGGCGGCATCACAAACTTCGTTCCGTCCCAGAAGCCCCACTCGACGGCGGCCAGCTCCATGGGCTTGGGCTGCACAAAGAAGTACTCCACACCGTTGCTGCCTGTCTGGTGGTTCTGGCCATAGAAGCTGGCCGGGACATACACGTTCATAGTGAACTCGGTTGCATCATCACCCTGTGTGGGGAACTCATCGAGCAGCAGCTCGGGGTTCACCTTGTTGAGCAGGCGTCCCTTGACGTTGCTCAGCGTCGCGCCACCCATGTTGATGTCAAACTTCCCGTCATTCGGCAGACGCAGCGCGATCCAGTTGCTCTGGTCGTAGGTCGTTGGCACAGCGTTCAGGTCGGTCTGCTGGTGCATATAGTCGATCCATTTGTCCGCTGCGACACCGGCAGGCCGATTGCTGTAGTCGTCCTTCTCGGCATAGCCGTTGTTGTCCTTGCAGAGAAACTGGCGGTCCTCGTCGAACGGGATTACCGCGGTCAGGTCAGTGACAATATACTTCTGCCCCACCTTGCCCGTCGCTACCAGTTGGGCCAGCGTGACCTCTTTGTAGTCGGGCTTTAATGCGACCTCGCTGCTGACCTGCAGATAGGCCTCGTTGCCGTTGACCGTGCTCAGCGCATCGCCACCGAAGGCAAGCTCACCGTTGGCGTTCACCATCAGCTGCTTGTAGTTGGCGCTCATGGCAACTGTCTGGTTGGGGAAGTATTTCTCGCTCGACTTCAACAGGTTGACGGCTGGCACAGCACCGTTGGCCGCTGCCGTCTTGGTGGGCACCATACGGTTCTCCTCGATGATCTTGCTCTTAGTCTCGATGATGACCGGCGTGCCGGCAGGGATGATGTTGCCCGTGATGGGGGCCATCTCGAACGTCCCCTCGGTCTCGTCAAAACTTGTCACCACATAGGGCGTCATCTGCTCGGGGTTGAACAAGATGTTCCACGACGTGCGCAGTGTGGTGTAGTACTTGTCACCCACCTGCACCAGCTTCTCCGGATCCAGCGAGAAATAATTCTCCTTCGTCTCCAGGTCCAAATCAAGATGCTCAATTATCCATTTACTATAGTTGTCAGTAATGGCTTGCATTTTAGGCACACCTGATTCATCTCTAAAAAGAGCTAACGGGGCTTTAAAATTCCATGTTTTTGTCTCATAGTCATAAGGCAAGCTATTTATAGTTACCCCGGCTTCGAATTTGTAAAACTTACTTGCTTTTGAATCTTGCACAGTTATATCAACATACTCAGCTGAAGATTGATATGGGTTCTTCAGAACATCAATTTGCACAATTGAACCCGGATCGCATATTATTTCGTTCTTATTATCGTTTAATCTCAGAAGCTCTATATTATCCATTAAATCCATAAAATTATCAGAACTTGCTTCATCAGAGATTGCCGAAACATATCTATGGGGTTCACCATAATTCTTAATTCTGAAGAATCGATACTTATCTTCTATAACAGCCCTATACACTGCTTTTTTCTCAATTTTTAATGTCCACGGATTGTCTGTGCTCACAATATTCCCATCTTCATCTGCCCATCCAACAAACTCTTTCTCCCATCCTTTGTCTCTAGTGTCGGCTTTTCTTCTAGCAGTAATTGTAATTGTGTTTCCTATTGCATTTGTTTGATAATCGACAGGATACTCAACTTCACACTTGTCTATATCATATTGTATCGTAACTGCTGGAGTCAAATCTTGTTTTTCAAACAATGCATAAATGATAGCATCATTTGAATATTTTGGTGGGTTTTCGTCATGAGATTTCTTATGGTCAGCACCATCTGCTGTAGATACTCCATGTTCTCCTGTATAGTTGCATTTATTTTGTGTTTTGGCATAAAATGCATAGCCACCTATGTTGTTAAGATAATCAGCTTCAGTCAAATATTCCCCAACAGTAAATTCATTTTGGTTGCCGCTTACATGTTTAACTACAGAACCATCACCAGCATTACCTGCATACATCCATCCTTTAAAAATATAACTAACATTAGGATTTTGTGTGTTAGGGACAGCAGACTTCATAACCCACTCATCTCCCAATCCATCATGATCAAGATTTGGAGTGTGTTGTTGGAAGAAGTACTTATTCTCATCTAAAACATGGGTAGTGCTTTTGGCATAAGCATTATTTTTATTAACTTCACCAACTTCAATCGTTCCAGGTTTCTCCCCTGGCTCCGGGTCATAAACGAGCCCCTCACCTGTTACCAATTTTACATCAACCTCAATTTGGTAGCACCACCAATTATTTCCGCTGCCAGTACCCCACGCATCCTTTCCGGCAAAGGCAAAAATGAGCAGTAGCAGCAATATTTTAAATTCCAGTTTAAACATTATTCGAATTCTTTTCTTTTTTGTTTTTTCTTTTTATACCAGCAACAGTAACCGCATCAGCGGAAATCGCATTGCGCTTGCCGTCATAGTAATTATAGAAGCATCTCACTGCGAGTGTAGCGGTGATTAGCTGATGTGGCAGGTCGAGTTGTTCACTCAGTGGTGTTGCCAAGATGAAAAGTACCAGTACTACTGTGTAAAACAAATAGACCTTGTAGAATCCCTTGCGCTTGCGCCAGATTAGCCAGATGAGCAGCGGCAGTGGATTGAATGGAATGAGATACCAGTTCCAGTGCTGTCCCACAATAGATCCGACACAACTGGATGTCAAGAGAAACAATGCCACAACAACTTGCAAGGCAAACAGCACAAAGTCAAACACGCATGCCGCTTTGGTCGCTTTTGCAAAGTGCTGCAAAGCTGTAACCAGGAGAGCTAGCAGCAGTAGGCCACCAAACACAACCAGTGGTGAGGCTACTGAAGGAGTCACTGTCACCTTGCCTGTTACCAGTTCTATCGCCTTGCCCTTGAGCGCGGGGCGCTTGTTTTCCTGACTCTCAAAATGCGAGTGAGACAGCACAGGGATAATCATCTCGGGGGCCATGCGGTTGCGCATGTTCCAAGTCTCGTCGCAAGCCGTACCGCCTAAAGTGATCAGTAAGAACTGCACCCATGGCGAGCGGCGCGCCATGTGCCGAAAATAAGTAGCATTGTTTTCCAACAATATGGGCGGCATTTCATCCACCACCAACTGTTCGTCAATGAGCGATCGTTCAATCATCTCTAGACAAATGGACGTGCAGTTGTCTGTCCCGTCGTAAGAATAGTTGAACAATCGGTGGCCTTCGTTGGTAAATTCAATGTCGGCAGCCCTCCAAAGCTCTTTCTTTTGGTGCAGAGTCAAGTTTAACTCGTATTGCATCACTTGGCGGCTTTCCTTTACAAATTCTTGCAGAAAAAGGTTGGTCGGTACCGCAATGTCATGAGTGGGGGCTTTGCCTAGGATGAAAGCCAAATTACCATATTCGGGATTATTCTCCAAAGTGAAGCAATAATCCAAATGATGGACAGGGCATTCTAGCCGAATCGCACTATGCCCCATGGCTGATACTGTCTCAGTGCCTGGCGATGCCACCAGCAGGCTGGCCGTGACGAAGTTGCTGCTGTCGGGCAGCAGGGGGCCGCCGTGGGTCCAAGGAACTGGTTGCTGGGCATGAACGGTGGCACTGACGGCAAGCAGAATTGCTGCCGTCAGTGCCACGCTCAGTGCTCTCAGCCGATTGTACACCATTGCAGTGCTACTTGGTTATCGCACGACCTTCTTGCCGTTCTGGATGTAGATGCCGTGGGTGGGGTTGGCCACCTTGCGGCCCATCAGGTCGTAGATTGTGTTGTCCTGCCGGGCGTCGGCCTCCACCGTGGTGATGGCTGTGACGGCGTCCTTCTGTGCCCAGGCCTGGTTGGCGGGCATATAGTCGAGTGCATTGTCGACGGCAAAGGTCAGTCCCTGCTGCAGGGTGAGCATGTTCATCTTGTCGTTGACGGTGTTGTCGTCAAAGTAGGTGCCTCGCAGCGCCGAGGCGGCAGCCAGGCGGGGAGCACCGGCGGGGGTGGCCGCGGTGGCAGGCATCAGCAGGTTGTCGGCGTCGGTCTGGGTGGCGCACTCCAGCAGCACAGCGGTGCCGGCCGGGATCACCTCGTCGGTGACGGGTTGCAGCTCGGGCATGCCCTCATTGTCGACGCGTGTCACCATGTAGGCCGTCACGTTGTTGGGGTTGACGATGCTGAAGGGGAAGGCCGCATAGAGCGTGGTGTAGTAGGCGCCGTTGGCCTCAACAGTGGCCTCGGGGGCAAAGTAATTGTCCTCGGTGTCAATCATCTCGAGTTGCCACTTGGCCAGGTCGCCATACTCGGCAAAGTTGGCGTCGCTGGCAATGGTGACATCGCCATCGTTGTCGTGCACAAAGTAGAGCGCGGCGCGGTCGGTGATCCAGTCGCTGTGGGCGACCATTGCGGCGTAGAGCTCACTGTCCTCGCCCAGCGTCTGTGCAGCGGCAGCCAGCACAGCGTCGGCACTGACATTCTCGTCGGGCAGTTGCAACTTGAGCACAACACTGTTGTAGACAAACTTGTCGGCCACGGTGTTGGTGGGGCAGAGTGCCAAGTAAGCTCCCTCGCCGATGGCTGAGGCCAGCGGAGCCAAGTCGAGGCCCTGGACAGCCAGCTTGTTGACACGGTTGCCCTCCACGCCCAGCTCAAACACGGCACTGGCATCGTTGTGCGGCGAGGCCAGGTCGATGGTGCTGCGCAGGCTGTGCACGCGGCGCAGATAGGGGGTCTCGCTGGTGGTCGACGCGGTCTTGACATAGCAGTAGCCTCCCGTCAGGTCTTCGCGCTCCATCAGGAACTTGATGTCGGTGCCCTCTTCGGTGCCGGCTTGCAGGCGGTAGCCGAAGCTGAGGTCATAGTCAATGCCCATGTAGTGGCGGTTGCCGGGCACCATGTGGGTGATGTAGTAGGTCACTGCGGTCTGTCCGCCAGCAGCCTCGAGGATGATGGCCTTGATCTCGTCCCAGTTGTCAATGGCCGGCACATCGACGCACAGATAGACCGAGCCGTCGGCATCGCCTGTGGGCACAAGGTGCAGTTGGAACATCTCGTCGAGGAACCATGTGGGCTGGTTGTTGTACTCCAGCACTTCCTTGATAAGGCCCTTGATAAACTCCAGTGTCTCAATCATGTCGCCACCGTCGCCGCTCAGGTTGGTGAGCAGTGCCTCGCCGTTCTGGTCGCGCTCGCCGTACCACACCAGCAGGTCGCTGGCCTCCTCAGGGGTCAGCGCGGAGATGTCGGCCAGATAGCTGTGCTGCAGCTTGACGTAGGTGCCCGAGTAGACGTTCTTGATTTTGTACACTCCCTGGTCGGGCAGCCGTGTGATGGCAGCACTCATTGTGCCCAGGCACAATGCCACGAGTGTCGAAAGTAGGGTGAGTCTTTTAAGCATAAAAGTTAACTTATTAGTGAGTAAAATTGTTTGATTTTTCAGTTGTTCGGGTGCGGCTCTGGCAAAAAACGATGAATTTAGTAGGTCAGAGCCCGATTTGACCTGCAAAAATAGGTGTTTATTTGCAGATGGCCAAATATTTGCAGAAAAATATCACTTTTTCTTGATATTGTAACACTATCGACACACCGTAACTATTCACCGATACCTCCCCTCACCCCTCCCATGGGAGGGGTGAGGGGAGGGGTTGAGTGTCAGAGCAAGTAATCAGTTCCCCTCCTAAGATAGGTGGGTGGGGGTGGTATGACCGCGGCAACAGGGAGAAACATGGGTGCGTCATGATTAGCGCACGCGATTTGCTGCGCTTCTATTGTCCTTCTGTCTAATGAAATGCCATCCCTCTCGCAAGACTTTTGTCCTTCTGTCCTTATGTCTGTGAAATGCCATCCCTCTCGCAAGCCTTTTGTTCTATTGTCCTTCTGTCTAAGAAATGCCGCCCTCTCGCAAGACTTTTGTCCTTCTGTCCTTATGTCTGTGAAATGCCATCCCTCTCGCAAAACTTATGTCCTTCTGTCCTTATGTCTGTGAAATGCCATCCCCCTCGCAAGCCTTTTGTTCTTCTGTCCTTATGTCTAAGAAATGCCGCCCCTCGCAAGACCGCTGTGCTTATGTCTGAAAAATCGACAGATTGTGGCAATGTCGCCGAAATGTTGTAACTTTGCAGTCTGAAAATAATGTAAAGACAATGGAAGGAATGAAACTGAAATATGATGCGCCACAGAGCGAGTTCCACAAACTGCTCTATATCGAGACCTACGGGTGCCAGATGAATGTGGCCGACAGCGAGGTCGTGGCCAGCGTGATGCAGATGGCAGGCTACGGCACCACCGACACACTCGACGACGCTGACGCCATCCTGATCAACACCTGCAGCGTGCGCGACAATGCCGAGCAACGCATATTCGCCCGGCTGGGACAGCTCAACGCCCTGCGGCGCCGCCGTCCGCGCCGTCTGATTGTCGGTGTCATCGGCTGTATGGCCGAACGCATGAAGGACGTGCTCATCAGCGACCACGGCGTCGACCTGGTGGCCGGCCCCGACAGCTACCTGCAGTTGCCCGACCTCATCGCCGCCGCCGAGCAAGGACAGAAGGCCATCGACGTGCAGCTGTCTACCACCGAGACCTACCGCGACATCATCCCGCAGCGCATCGGCGGCAACCGCGTCAGCGGGTTCATCTCGATCATGCGCGGCTGCAACAACTTCTGCACCTATTGTATCGTGCCCTATACGCGCGGACGCGAGCGTAGCCGCGAGCCCCACAGCATCATGGGCGAGCTGCGCGACCTGCAGCGGCGCGGCTTCAAGGAGGTGACCCTGCTGGGCCAGAACGTCAACTCCTATCTCTATAAGCCTGCCGACGGCGGTGCGCCTGTCGACCTGGCCGGACTGTTGACGATGGTGGCCGAGGCTGCCCCCGAGATGCGCGTGCGTTTCACCACCAGCAATCCCGAGGACCTGAGCGACGAGATCATCGACGTGATGGCGCGCCACGACAACATCTGCAACCACATCCACCTGCCCGTGCAGAGCGGCAGCAACCATGTGCTGAAGCTGATGAACCGCAAGTACACCCGCGAGTGGTATCTCGACCGCATCGCGCGCATCCGCGCAGCCATGCCCGACTGTGGCATCTCGACCGACATGTTCACGGGTTTCCACGACGAGAGCGAGGATGACTTCCAGCAGACGCTGTCGCTGATGCGCGAGGTGGGCTTTGACTCGGCCTTCATGTTCAAGTACAGCGAGCGCCCGGGCACCTACGCCAGCAAGCACCTGCCTGACAACGTGCCCGAGGCTGTGAAGATTGACCGCCTCAACCGCATGATCGCCTTGCAGAACGAGCTGTCGCTGGCCAGCAACCGGCGCGACGTGGGACGCACATTCGAGGTGCTGGTCGAAGGCTACAGCAAGCGCTCGCACGACGACATGTTCGGCCGCACGCCGCAGAACAAGGTCATCGTCTTTCCGGCCGGCGATACCCAGGTGGGCGACCGCGTGTTTTGCCGTGTGCTCGCCGCCACCAGCGCCACACTCAAGGGCGAACTGGCCTAAGCCCGCAACAACCAACCTTAAACCAACTTTAAACGAACAAAGTCGTTGTAGCGATATCGTGAGGGGCGCGTCGAAGACGCAACTGCCTCGGGGAGGCACTATTTCAGTAACCCCATGCAAGTGCCTAGAAGAGGAGCGCGGCATGGGGCTGTTTGTAGCGATATCGTGAGGGGCGCGTCGAAGACGCGAATGCCTCGGAGAGGCACTATTTCAGTAACCCCATGCAAGTGCCTAGAAGAGGAGCGCGGCATGGGGCTGTTTGTAGCGATATCGTGAGGGGCGCGTCGAAGACGCAACTGCCTCGGAGAGGCACTATTTCAGTAACCCCATGCAAGTGCCTCGAAGAGGTGCGCAGCATGGGGTTGTTTGTGTCTCAGTTCGTGTAATTCGTTCCAGTTTGTTGTTTAAAAGAAGGATCAAACAAAGTCGTTGTGGCCCGATTCGTTCCAGTTTGTTGTTCCGGCGCGGGATTACTGCAAAAAAAATCGTGAGCGAATGGTGGTTTAAGTCTGGCAGAATTAGTATCTTTGTGCCGAAAAACAGAAAACCGGACTAACAACATGAACGAACTGACTGCACTGACCGCTGTTTCGCCCATCGATGGACGCTATCACAGCAAGACTCAATCCCTGTCGCAATACTTCTCTGAGGCCGCCCTGATACGCTATCGCGTCAAGGTGGAGGTGGAATATTTCATCGCACTGTGCGAACTGCCGCTTCCGCCGTTGGCGAGCGTGCCGGCCGGCACAGCCGAGCTCCTGCGCGACATCTACCGCAACTTCAGCCTCGACGACGCCCAGCGTGTCAAGGACATCGAGAGCATCACTAACCACGATGTCAAGGCCGTCGAGTATCTGCTCAAGGAGAAGTTTGACCAGATGGGTCTGAGCGACTACAAGGAATTTATCCACTTTGGTCTCACCTCGCAGGACATCAACAACACGTCGGTGCCCATGAGCCTGCAGGACGCGTTGCATGAGCAGACCATCCCGCAGCTGCAACAGGTCATTGACTGGCTCAACGAGCATGCCCAGACCTGGCACGACGTGGCCATGCTGGCCAAGACGCACGGCCAGCCCGCCTCGCCCACACGGCTGGGCAAGGAGATGCGCGTGGTGGCTTACCGCCTCGAGGAGCAGCTGCGCCAGCTGCAGGCGGTGCCCATCAGCGGCAAGTTTGGCGGTGCGACGGGCAACTTCAACGCCCACCTTGTTGCCTATCCCGACCGTGATTGGCGCGCATTTGCCAACGACTTCTTGCACCGCCACTTGGGCATCGAACGCGAGCAGTGGACCACACAAATCAGCAACTATGACAACCTAGCGGCGCTGTTCGATGCGCTCAAGCGCATCAACACCATCCTCATCGACCTGGACCGCGACATCTGGATGTATATCTCGATGAACTACTTCAAGCAGAAGATCAAGGCCGGCGAGGTGGGCTCGAGTGCCATGCCGCACAAGGTCAACCCCATCGACTTTGAGAACAGCGAGGGCAACCTGGGCATAGCCAATGGCGTGCTCGAGCACCTGGCCCACAAACTGCCCATCTCGCGCCTGCAGCGCGACCTGACCGACTCGACCGTGCTGCGCAACGTGGGTGTGCCGCTGGGGCACATGGCCATCGCGCTGGCCAGTACGCTCAAGGGACTGAACAAACTCATCCTCAACGAGCAGGCCATCCATGCCGATCTCGACAGCCAGTGGAACGTGGTGGCCGAGGCCATCCAGACTATCCTGCGTCGCGAGGGTTATCCCAAGCCATACGAGACACTGAAGGAGCTCACGCGCACCAACGCTGTGGTCGATGCCGAGGCTATTGCACGGTTTATCGACACGCTGGCCGTGAGCGACAGCGTCAAGCAGGAGCTCAAGCGCATCACCCCCGCCACCTACACCGGCTATTGACGCAAGGGCTGGCCGTCTGAACTATTGGTATTGCCGTTCGGCCGGATTTATGATCCGGCCGAACGTTGTTTGTCCTCGTTGCAGCTCAAACCCCCTCCCCTTTGGGAAATGGGAGGGGAGCAGATGGGCAGGCGATGGGAGCCAGGCACCCTCTAACCCGTTCGGTCGGATTTGCAATCCGTTCGGTCGGATTTGTAATCCGACCGCATTTGAGTATAAGGATTTGCAATCCGAAATAAGCGCATTATAAAATTTGTGCAAGTCGAATACAATGCCAAGCCTGCTTGAGCATTGTTGAGACGCTGCCAAATTTATCTAAATGCTTATACTCAATCCTGCTGGATTGCAAATCCAGCAGAACTAGATACGGCCGGATTACAAATCCGGCCGAACGAGGGGAGCTGGAAAAATTGCACTAAATTGCATGAATTGTTGAGAGGTTCAGGCCCCGTTCGGCGGGATTTGCAACCACGAAGTGCTCGCGACCGAACGGGAGCCCGAAGGGCAAGCGAAGCGCAGCAATCCCGCCGCGAACGAGTATAAGAAATTACACGCCCCCGCTCCCCAACCAAGCAGATAACCGACATTTTTGCGGATTAAAAATCCTGATACTCGGATGCGGCCGGATTACAAATCCGGCCGAACGAGAGGCCAAAAGCCAATTTGCAAAAAAGCAGCCCCGCGACGCGTTTGACAACGCGTCGCGGGGCGACTGACTCATCGCAATCAGGCTGGCGGCCCAGTCTGATCGCACATGGTGTGGCAGCTGCTCATCGGTTTTTGAGCGCCTCCATGATCTTGGCCTCGATCTCATCGGCCAACTCGGGGTTGTCAAGCACCATCTGCTTGGCCGCATCACGTCCCTGGCCAAGTTTCGAGCCCTCGTAGCTGAACCACGAGCCGCTCTTCTTGACGATGCCCAGTTCAACACCCAGGTCGATGATTTCGCCCTCCTTGCAGATGCCACGCCCGAACATGATGTCGAACTCGGCTTTGCGGAACGGCGGCGCCACCTTGTTCTTCACGACCTTGACACGCGTGAGATTGCCCAGCACCTGGTCGCCGTCTTTGAGCTGACCGAGCCGGCGGATGTCGAGGCGCACCGACGAGTAGAACTTCAGTGCGTTGCCACCCGTGGTGGTCTCGGGGTTGCCAAACATGACACCAATCTTCTCACGCAGCTGGTTGATGAAGATGCAGCACGTGTTGGTCTTGCTGACAGTGGCGGTGAGCTTGCGCAGTGCCTGCGACATCAGTCGTGCCTGCAGGCCCACCTTGTTGTCGCCCATGTCGCCCTCGATCTCGGCCTTAGGCGTGAGTGCCGCCACCGAGTCGATGACAATGACATCGATGGCCGAGCTGCGGATCAGCTGGTCGGCAATCTCCAGCGCCTGCTCGCCGTTGTCGGGCTGCGAAATCCACAGGTTGTTGACATCCACACCCAGCGACTCGGCATAGAAACGGTCGAAGGCGTGCTCGGCGTCGATGATGGCCGCGATGCCGCCCATCTTCTGCGCCTCGGCGATGGCATGGATTGCCAGCGTGGTCTTACCGCTGGACTCGGGTCCATAGATCTCGATGATGCGTCCACGCGGATAGCCTCCCACACCCAGCGCATGGTTCAGCCCAATCGAGCCCGTTGGGATGACATCGATGTTCTCGATGTTGTCGTCGCCCATCTTCATGATCGAGCCGCGGCCAAAGGTCTTGTCGATCTTGTCCATGGCCACCTGCAGCGCCTTGAGCTTCTCGGGGCTCACCGCCGGACGCTGGTGCCCTGCGGGCTGTGCCACCGGCTCCTGCTGTGCCTCGTTGTTGATGATTTCTTCTTCCATGTTATTCTTGTTTTCTTGAGTGATTAATTCTGTTGACGGTGCAAAGTTCGGCACACCGAGTGCCACACAATGGCACAACTGTGTTAAATTTCTTCAAACTCAGCATCGATGACCTGCTCCTCGGCGGTGAAGGTCTCTTGCACCACCGCCTCGCGGGGTCCGACAATCTCCTGATATTCGGCATCCTCGGCATTGTCCTCGATGTGGCTGGCGCGCTGCTGCGCCCGCTCCTGTTCCTGCTGCTGCCTGCGGGCCTGCTTATATGCCTGGCCCACTTGTTCTTGATACTTAAGGTGCTGGCGGCGTATCCACCACGCCATCAGCCACGGGAAGCCCTTAAAGAGCAAAAACAGCACAACTATGATTATCAGCAATGCGGTCATGGCTGGGTGGGAGTTTGTTGCCTGGTGGTGAGCGAATTATTGACCACCGAGAGGATGACATAGAGCGCGATGGTGGCGGCCAGGCCGGCCAGGCCCAGCACGGCGACCAGCACGACAGCACCGATCACGAGCAGATATTGCGCCCAGTTGTCGCGCACGGCCAGCGAGTGCAGCTTGAGCGAGAACATGGGCAGGTTGCACACCATGAGCCATGCAAACAACACGAGCAGCGCCACGATGACCCAGGGGCTCATCTGGTGGTGTGTGGCATAGAAGTGGGTCATCCCGATCCAGAAGATGGCATTGGCCGGAATGGGCAAGCCGATGAACGAGGTGGCTTGACGGTCATCGACGTTGAAACGCGCCAGCCGCAAGGCACCGAAAACCGGCAGCAGCACAGCCACATAGCACAACAGGCTGTCGGGCTGCGCGGCGCGCATCACGTTTAGGATCATCATGGCCGGAGCCAGACCGAAACTGATGAGGTCGCTGAGCGAGTCCAGTTCCTTGCCGATGCCGCTGACAGCATGCAGCAGACGGGCGCTGAACCCATCCAGAAAGTCGGCCACTGCCGCCAGCGCAATCAACACAGCGGCCAGTTGGTAGCCCGACAAGCCCCACAGCGTGTCATCCACACCATGAAAGGCGGCAATCACAGCCAGCGTGCCACACAGGCAGTTGAGGCTGGTGATGAAGTTGGGTATGTTGTTCTTGATCATTCTTGGTTTGAAACTGTTGATTTTTAACGCTTGAGCCGCGCCACCAGGGTCTCGCCGCCCCACGTCTTGTCGTGCAGCTTGACCTTGATCTCGGTGTCGAGGGGCAAGAAGATGTCGACGCGCGAACCAAACTTGATGAATCCGATGAAGTCGTCAATGTCGACCTGCTCGTCCTGCTCGACGTAGGTGACGATACGCCGCGCGATGGCACCGGCAATCTGACGGACCAGAATTTCGTCGCCACCACGCGTCTTGATCACGATGGTCGACCGCTCGTTGTCGCTGCTCGACTTGGGCAGGTTGGCAGCCAGGAAACGGCCGCTGTGGTGCTTGACATACTCGACCGAGCCGGCCACGGGCACCCAGTTGGCATGCACGTTAAACACGGTCATGAACACCGACAACTGGATGCAGTTGCGGTGCAGATACTCGTCCTCGTAGACCTCCTCGAGCGCCACGACCGTGCCATCGACACTCGACACGACGGCGGTTCCATCGCTGTTGTCGCCCTTGAAGTGGCGCCGCGGCAAGCGGAAGAAGTTGAGTACGAGCGCAAACAGCACTACCGACAAGACCAGAAAGGTAATCGAAATAGCCCGGATGTCGATAAAAGCCATCGCCGCTGCGTTGATGGCTATCAAGATCAGCAGCACGATGATGATGATGTTCTGTCCCTCGCGATGTAGCTTTACTTTCATTTTGATGGTGTCATTGACAAGTATAATCGGCAAAGATACATTTTTTTTGTCAAATGACAACGGCTTTTAAACAATATTTTTAACTTTGACAATCCAACAGGCACCAATTTGCAGTAAATCTGACACACCAGGGACGGTTCTTTCTGTGTCAAAATCAAAAAATTGACACAACTCCGAGCTCCCCTCTTCCCCCTCTCCTCGCAGGGGTGAGGGTTGGGGGTGGGGTTTGACGCGCCTGACGGGTTTTGGCCTCTCAACAACCACGAAGTGCTCACGACCGAACGGGAGCCCGAAGGGCAAGCGAAGCGCAGTAATTTCTGCAATTTAGTGCAATTGCTGCGAGCTCCCCTCCCCTTTCACAAGGCCGCTGAAAAAGTCCCCCGTTCGGCGGGATTTGCAACCACGAAGTGCTCGCGACCGAACGGGAGCCCGAAGGGCAAGCGAAGCGCAGCAATCCCGCCGCGAACGAGTATAAGGATTTGCAATCCGAAATTACACGCCCCCGCTACCCAACCAAACAGATAACCGACATTTTTTGCGGATTAAAAATCCTGATACTCGGATGCGGCCGGATTACAAATCCGGCCGAACGAGGCGCGCACCATGGTCCCGCAAGTAGGGACTGAACCTCTCAACAATTCATGCAATTTAGTGCAATTGCTGCGAGCTCCCCTCCCCTTTCCCGCGAACGAGTATAAGCGGATGCTGTTGGCCCTCTTCGAGGACCGAAGTTACTCTTATAGCTTGGCCCCACGTCGCGCACGTCTTCGACGTAGACGACGTGGGGTTAACATTGTTCGACCCCCGTCAGGGGTCGCGCTAGTCTTCGACCAGCGTCCCACACAGCAGCCTGCCCCCTTCACCCCTCACTCCTGACTTCTGACTCCTCACTCCTCACTCCTCAACCCTGACTCCTCACCCCTCAAAGCGCGACAGCGCCCTCAAAGCGCGACAGCGCCCTCACACCTGACCACTCACCCCTCAAAGCGCGACAGCGCCCTCAAACCTCACGCCTCAAAGCGCGACAGCGCCCTGACCCCTGACCCCTCACGCCTCACAGCGCCCTCACCCCTCACGCCTCAAAGCGCGACAGCGCCCTCACCCCTCAAAGCGCGACAGCGCCCTCACACCTCAAAGCGCGACAGCGCCCTGACCCCTCATGCCTCACAGCGCGACAGCACCCTCACACCTCACGCCTCAAAGCGCACAGTGCCCTCAAACCCGAGAGAGGATGTCGCGGCTCTTGTCGCGGTCGCGCGTGAGTTGGGCACGCAGCTCGTCGATGCTGCCCAGCTTGAACTCGAGACGCAGAAACTTGATGAAGTCGAGCGCGATGGGCTGCCCATAGATGTCCTCGTCGAAGTCAAAGATGTTGACCTCGACACTGAGTTGTGTGCCATTGTCCAACGTGGGACGGTTGCCCAAGTTAACCATGCCCTGCATCGTGCGCCCGGCCACATGCACCATCACGGCATACGCCCCGTTGTGCGGCAGGATGACAGTGGGGTCGATGCGACCGATGTTGGCAGTCGGGAAACCGATGCCCCGGCCGTTGTGAAAACCGTGCACCACGATGCCCTCCAGGCGATAGGGGCGATCCATGCAGTGCATGGCATCGTCGACCTTGCCGGCAGCGATGAGACCACGCACGATGGTGCTGCTCACAGGAGCATATTGACCCAAATACTCGGGAGCCTTGATCACATCGATGCCCAGCCCACGACCGATGCGCACATAGTCGGCAAACGTCTCGTCGCGGTTGTGCCCGAAACGGTGGTTATAGCCCACAATCAACGCCGCCACCCCCCAGCGGTCGCGCAGCAGGCGCATGAACGCCTCGCTATCGAGCATCGACAGCTCGCGCGTGAACTCAAGCACGGCCAGATGGTCGGGCTGCAGCTGCTCAAGGGCATCGAGGCGCTGACCGAAAGTCTGCAGCATCTTCAGTTCGCGGCGGTGCTGCAACACGTGCTGCGGATGCTGGCCGAAGGTCACCACCAGCGACTGCAAGCCCCGGGCACGCGCCTCGGCACGCAGCGCGCCGATGAGTGTGGCATGGCCCAGGTGCACGCCGTCAAACATGCCGATGGTGGCCACGGTCGATGCCGCGGGCAGCCGGTCGGCGTCACTGAGCCTGTTCATTGGGCAGGTGCTTCTTGAGGATGCGCATCGTGTCGTTGCACAGTTTGATGAACACATCACGGTTTTTGAGCAGCGAACTGGTCTTGATCTGGCTCGTGCTGCCCTGGAAGATAAAGCCCGTGTCGTTCGACTCCAAGGCCCGCATTGTCGGGGTGATGCCGCTCTCGGGGTTGGGGAACGGGTTGGCGATGTAGTCGGGCGCGCGCTCAATCCAGCGGTGCAGTGCCAGCACACTCGCGTTGATCACACCGGGGTTGACGCAGTTGACGTTGACGCGCCGTGTCTTCATCGTCGTGCTCATGTAGATGCTGAACAGCGTCAGCGCCAGCTTGGCCTGGGCATACGACCCAATCTGGGTGAAGTTGCTCACGGCTGGGAACTCGTATGGCAGCGACACTAGCCGGCGCGACAGGCTGGTCGACAAGATGATGCGGCCATTCTCGGGCATGAGCGGGTAGACCAGCAGCGACAGCAGCGCGGTGCTCAGAAAGTTGACCTGCACGGTGTGCTCATACCCGTCGGGCGAGATGCGGCTGTGGCGCGGCAGTGTACCGGCATTGTTGACCAGCGCATAGACCGGACGGTTGAGAGCCTTGAGGCGCATGACGAAGTCTTTGACCAGCTCAAACGAGCTCAGGTCCAGTTTCAGGCACTGGATGTCGCGGTTGCGTGTCTCGGTCTGCAGCCGATCGGCGTAGGCCTGCGCCTTGACAATGTCGCGGCTGGCCAGCAACAGCGGCTTGCCTTGCTTGGCCAGGCGGCGTGCTATCACACTGCCCATGCTGTCGGTGGCACCTGTGACGATGTACAGCGGCGGCAGTTGCACGGTGGTGTTATTATTCTCTTCCATATCTTCGGGGGTATTTATTATGAATTTAAATTTCTAATGTAGTAATGCAGTATTGTCGTAAGGCCGCACTCTCGCCTAATGGCATCATGCCACACTGTGTCTTTACCACCCAAAACGAGCGCAATCTGCCAGTGAAACGGTCTACCAGCGAAGGGGCCAGAATATGAGGTAAAGGCCTTACTACCATACTTCTCTGCTACTCATAATTACTTTAGAAAGTTGAGTTTATCTGAATATCTTGAACCTTTGATCATTCTGTGGGCTTGACCACAAGGCGCACAAGCTCGATGCGAGCCGCCGTCTTGCGCATGACCTCAAAGTCATAATGATCGGTGTCGATGTGCTCGCCCACGCTGGGAATGGCCTCGTTGAGGTGCAGCAGATAGCCCGCGATGGTCTGGTAGTCGTCACTCTCAGGCAGGTCGAGGTGAAAGCGCTCGTTGATTTCCTCAATCTCCATGCGACCGCTCAGCTCGTATGTGTTCTCGTCGATCTGACGCGCCGTCAGCCGGTTGCGGTCGTGCTCGTCCTCAATCTCGCCGAAGATTTCCTCCACCAGATCCTCCAGGGTGACCATGCCGCTGGTGCCACCATACTCGTCGAGCACGATGGCCATCGAGCGTTTCTTGTCCAGCAGGTTCTGCATCATCTTGCGCGCCAGCAGCGTCTCGGGAGCAAACAGGACGGGCTTGATGCGAGACTTCCAGTCGACCTCGGGCACAAACAACTCGCTCACCTGGATGAACCCGATGACCTGGTCAATCTCGTCGCGATAGACCACGATCTTGCTCAGCCCCGACTGGCTGAACAGCTCGACTAGACGCTCGCGCGAGGTGTCGGTGATGTCGACGGCAACGATCTCGTTGCGAGGCACCATGCAGTCGCGCAGCCGGGTGTCGCTGAAGTCGAGCGCGTTCTCAAACAGTTTGACCTCATGCTCCACCTCCTTGTTCTCGTCCTCGTGCTTGTCGATGTTCTCCTGCAGATAGGCGTCGAGCTCGTCGACGGTGATCAGCCCCAAGCGCTCGTTCTTGACCTTGATGCCCAGCAGGCGCATGAGCCAGGCCGACAACAGCTGGGTGAACCGCGAGATGGGATACAACAGGCAGTAGCACACAAACAGCGGCAGCGAGAAGGTGCGCAGCGAGTAGTTGGGGTTGATGCGGAACACGGCCTTGGGCAGAAACTCACCAGTGAGCAGGATGATGACCGTCGAGATAACAGTGATCAGCAGCAGCTCCATGAAGTCGTTGCCACCCACCAGCGGCTTGAGCGGCTGCGTCAGCAACTGGGCCATGGCGATGCTATAGACCACATTGACGATGTTGTTGCCCACCAGCAGCGTCGAGATGAACATGTCGCGGTGGGAATAGAACACGTTGATCGTCCGGTTGACAACACCACCACGGGCGATGTCCATCTCGGCACGCACCTTGCTCGACGACACAAAGGCAATCTCCATGCCCGAGAAGAACCCGGACAGGGCTATCGAAATCAACACTATGACTAGCGGCGTCATTGCAATAAGAAATTATTTCAAGTAGTTAAGTAGCTCAGTAGTGGAGCCGTTACTTTCGCCAGGTGATTATCATGCCATCACAGCCTCATCAGCAGGCAATAGCCCTCGTGGCTCAGCATTCATTGGCGAGGGTCATGGATGCGGCAGGCGGCTCTCGTCGATGGGGAAGATGGCCTCGACGCGCCGCAGGGTGTAGGTGGTGAACGTCTCGTTGCTCTCGTAGCCATAGCCCTCGATGACGCGGCCCTGCTTCTCGATGTGGATAAACGCCTCGCTGTACAGCTTGTGCTGGCCCTGGTCCCAGAAGAGCTGGTCGGTGAGGATGATGTCGCCCGCGTCGTTGGTGATGCGCACGTTGCCGTTCAGGTCCCACAGCTGGCTGTGCTTGTCGTAGTAGGCCGAGTCGCACTCGATGGTCGACACCACCGCGTAAGCCGAGTCAAGCTCTTCGGCCTTGACACCGTCGGGAAACACCCAGTGCGGGTCACGGGCCTCCTCAAACATCAGCCAGCGGTCGGTGGTGATGCGATAGCGCGTGTGTCCGTCGTCGCTGATGATGGTCTGCACATCGTTGGTCGCCATGGTGGGCACACGCTCGGGATCGGTGGCATGGCTCACCACGCTCTTGAGCTCACCGTCCTTGCACCCGGCCAGGCTCATCAGCACCACGGCCAGCAGTACAACAATCGTGCATTGCGCATTGTGCATTGTGCCTCCTGCGCTAGCGTATCTTGTTCTTCCAGAACCACATCTCATTGACATTCACACCGATGGTGATGTTGAGGTAGTTCTCACTGATCATCGACACCGGCGCGCTGTAGCGGTGCTTCCACTCCAGCCCGATGTTGACCGTTGTCTTGCCACTGGGCACCGGCAGGCCCACACCGATCGACGCACCATAGTCGCGCACGTTGGACCCGCGGATGTTCATGTAGTCGTGGTTATAGAAACCGCCCACACGGAACATCATCGCGCCCACATACGAGCCGCGGCGGTTGGGCGTGTACTGCAGGCCGGCGGCAACCTTCCAACGGTTGTCAAAGCGCATGCCGCCCTCCTCAAACCCCTGCAGGGGAGCATACTTGGCATCGGCCCACTTCTGATAGGTGAAGTCGACCTCGCCCAGCAGGCGACGGTTCCACTCATAGCTCACACCGACACCGATGCTGTGCGGCTGCTCATACTTGCCTTTGAGGCTGGTATAGCCCACAGTGTCGATGCGGGTGTCCTGCATGTCATATTTCGTGCCCCAGGTGTGACCGTGCAGCGACTTGCGCGGCTGGTAGGTGGCACCGATGACCAGCTTGTCGTCCTGGCCGATGCGCTGGGCATATTGCAGACCCACCTGGAGGTTCCAGTCGCGAACCTCCATGATGCGGTTGAACACCGCGCTCGACTCGTCGGTCACAGAGGTCGAGTTGGTCGTCGTGCCGAACATATAGGCCACGTTGGCACCCAGACTCAAGCCCTTGAACAGCTCATAGCCCGCGCCCAGATAGAGCTGCGCCAGGCCACCCGAGCCGCCACGATACTCCTCGCCATTGTCCAGCTTGTTGCCGAAGGTGTAGCCCACCGACGAGAACGGCACCAGGCCGAACGAGCCGCCCAGGCGCTTGGTGATGCGGAACTGCGCGGTGATATAGTCCAGACCGCCACCAAAGTTATACCCCGTCTTGTCGCCCTCCTGCGACCACAGGTTGGTCAATCCGACGCCCACGTCCCACATGAACGTCAGCGAGTCGACCTGCGAGTAGCTGGCAGGGTTCATCGCGTTGATCACACGCCCGTTCTGCATGGCATAGCCCACACCACCCATCGAACGCTGGATGCCCGAGGCATTGTCACTGAGCAGGCCGTAGCCCACGCGGCTATAGGGGCTCGTGGTCGAGCCCTGGGCCCATGCGCCCATCACAACGGCCATCGCGGCGATGGCCACTATCAGTCTCTGTATCTTCATTGCTTCTGTTGTAGTCAAATGAATCAGTCTCCCAACGGGGTAGAAAAAAATATCTTGCAAAGATAAGTTTTTTTCTCGGCATTTGTTCGTTTCGCAACGTTTTTTAGCAAAACAGCCACCCCACAGACGGCTCATTATGCCCCAAAATCCAAAAATGACACATTTTCCAGCTCCCCTCCCCTTTCCCAAAGACGAAGGGGTTGGTGCCACTATGAACAGGCTTTGGTCTCTCAACACCCCGAAGTGCTCACGACCGAACGGGAGCACGGAGGGCAAGCGAAGCGCAGTAATTCTTGCAATTTTCCAGCTCCCTGGTGTGTTTAAACCCCACCCCCAACCCCCTCCCCTTTGGGAAAGGGGAGGGGAGCTTTGTTGGCGTCCCTGCCTGACCCAGATTATACCGTTGTCACGGCCAGCAAGGCTGATGACACACCGAGGACGGTTCATCCTGTGGCAAAATCAAAAAAATGACACAAAAAGAACCGTCCCCGTTGTGGCACTTAGGAGGGAACTGCTTTCCCACTTATGGGCGAAAGTCGATGACTGAGCAGTCGGGTGATGGAGCCACTAGCGGATGAGTGTCTTGCTGGTTGTGGTGGTGCCATCAGCATGGGTGGTGACGACGATGTTGACACCGCTCCATGGCGTGGCACTGCGCACCCCCGAGAGGTTGACATATTCGACCTTGACGACAGGCTGCACGGCACTGACAACATCGGTCACACCATCGGTCACACCAGGCAGATGCGCGTCAAACCACTCGATGTTGGCAAGCAGTGATGCTTTGAGTTTCTCGACTCGCTGTGCGAGCGTTTCTGGGCTGGTGATTTTCAACAGGACTTTTTCCTGCTCGTATGCCTCGCTGCATGGCAACAGATTCTCGTCGATATAGTTCATCCACGGCTGCACCTGTTGGGGGTAAAACTCGTGCCAAGCCTTGCGCACGGCTTGACAGAAGTCCTCGTCCTTGATCAGCTCGCCTATCCAGTGGGGCACGAAAGTGTAGGAAGTTTTCATCAAGAAACTGTAGTCGGTCTTCTGCCGCTGGTTGCACGAGAGGTCCCACAGCGGACCGGCCACCCAGCGTGCACCGGCGGTGCTGTCTTTGTGCAGATAGAAACTGCCGTGAAAGCCGTCGCTGTTGTCCAGCACCTCCTGAATGATGAAGTACCGCGCCATGGCATCGACATCAATCTTCTGTTCCCACGTGCTGTGCACTTTGTCGGCGTCATAGATGGCGGCATTCAGGTCCTTGAACTCCTCGGTGAGCCACGACCGCTGCGCCAGCGAGAGCGAGTCGGGCGAATGATAGGTGACCTGCAGCGTCCACTTTCTGGTCTCCATGACCCTGACCTGGTTGGGCTCGTAGTAGTTGTCTACCTCGACCAGCCAGCCGTAGGGCACCGTGCCCTGGTCCTCGTTCCAGTTGGGCTGCTTATAGATGTTGAGGCGCTGCTTGCCGATGCGGTTGGTCTCGGTGAGCAGATACAGCCCCAAGTAGTCGCCATTGAGCACCACCTCGACCGGACGGGTCGAGGCCGTCCAGTCCATGCCCATGATGTTGCCCAGCTGCAGCCCAGCCATTGTGGGCTCATAGAATCGTAGCAGTGCCCAGTGCTTGTGCTTGTTCATTCCCAACAATGAGGCTTTCTCGCCCAACTTGAGTTTATAGGGTTTCTTCACCCCTTTCCACGACGAGTGGCCGCGCCCCCTGATCTGCAGGGGCAGGGGGTTGGACTGCGAGCCCACATTCATGTCGGGGTTCTGCTGGTCGACGATGTAGTAGGTGCCGTTGATGTAGACCGTCTTGGACGTGATGGGCTTGTGGTTCTCGGTCTCGATGTACATCACGGGCAGTGTGCCCGTCTGGCCCATGACGGCCAGACGGGTGAGCAGCACGACAGCGATGGCTATCATGCTGCCCCGCCCTTTCATCAGATTGCTGAAAGCAGTGAAAAAATTCGTGTTCATATTTCACTTTTCTTTTGTAGACAAGCGAAACATGGCATTTGCTGCATTGGCCTAGGCTTTTTTTACTCCTGGGTGGCCGACTTGCGTTGACGCAAGTGGCTGAACAGAGCCAGATTGGCAGCCAGCAGCAGAACAAGGAAGATGACGAGGATGGCTGTGGTGGCCATGGTCTCGGTCTGGTGCACCTCCTGCGGGTCGTAGGTCATCTCGATGGTATGGTCGCCGGCCGGCAACTGCATGGCGCGCAGCACATAGTTCACGCGGCCGATGGGAGCCTCCTGGCCGTCGATGGTGGCACGCCAGCCCCAGGGGAAGTATATCTCGCTGAACACCGCCAACCCGCCATTGGCACTGTGGCTCTTGAAGGTGAGCTTGTTGGCGGCATAGCTCGTCAGGGCGATAGTGTCGCCGGGCTGCACGGGCTGAGCGGCCTTGAGCACGTCACGGAACTGCTCGTCGGCCACGGCGGCGCGCCGCACGGGCAGCGAGTCGAGCGCGGCCATCTCCTGGTCGGCGTTCTTGACCCACACCAGCGAGTCGACAAACCATGCGTTGCCCAGCGCGCCGGGGTTTTGCTGCATGGTGTTGTCGTCGACAATGACATACTTGGTGTTGAGCATATTGATCACCTGCTGGTTATTCTTGGTTATCTGACGGTTGATCAGGTCGTTGTAGCGCGTGAGCTTGGCGGCATGGTAGCCACCCACGGTCTTGTGGAAGTAGCTGGGCATGGCCTCGGCAAAGTGCTGCAGGTCGAGCACGCGATAGTGCTGCTTGTCCTGCAAGATCTGTGTGTCGACGGGTCGTGGGGCATAGCCACGTGCCACCTCGACCTCCTCGGCCGGTACAAAGGTCTCGCGGTCGACATAGCGCTTGTTGACCAGTCCCATGTCCACAAGCACGATGGCGGCCAGCGCCAGTGTGCTGACCATCGGGTTGAGGTTTTTCATGCGGTAGGCCAGCAGCACAGCGCAGCCCAGCACCAAGAAGAGCAGGCTTCGCATGGCGTCGCCGCTGACCATGGCGCCGCGCACGGCACGTATGGCCGCATCGACGCTGGGATACATCTGCAGCTGCCCGGTGGCGATGAGCTGCTCATGCTCCTGCTGGCTGTAGCTGCCGAACATGCTGGGAATGAGCCATGTGAGCAGACACACCAGTGCGGTGAAGCCAAATGAGCCCACCACGGCCCAACGATGCTCGCGCCAGAACTCGGCCTTCTGTTCGTACATCTCTTTCAGGGCCAGAACGGCAAGCAACGGCAAGGTCAATTCGGCCACCACCAGCCAACTGGCCGGAGCACGGAATTTGTTGTACATCGGGAAGTAGTCAATCATCAGGTCGGTGAGCCACATCATGTTGTGGCCCCACGACAAGAAGATGCTCAGCACCGTCACCACCACCAGCGACCACTTGACCGGCCCCCGGACCACAGCCACGCCCAGCAGTGCCAGGGCGAAGATGATGACACCCACATAGACCGGGCCGTTGGTCATCGGCTGGTCGCCGAAGTATTGCGGCATCTGCGCCAGCACCTGCATGTCCTGCCCGGAAATCTTGCCGCTCTCGCTCAATTTCTCGGCTTGGCTGGTCTCGGCCAGGTTGAGGAACTTGTTGTCGCCATGCTCAGGCTTGATGGTGGCTCCCCCCTTGACGTTCGGAATCATCAGAGTGAAGGTCTCTCCCTTGCCATAACTCCACTGGGTGATATACTCCTTGTCCAGGCCACCGTCGGTGAGTTGTGCGCCCGGCTCGCCCTCGATGGGTGTTAGCTCGCTGTGTCCGCCGCGGATGGTCTCTTTCTGGTACTTGTAGCTCATGTACAGGTTGGGGGCGTTGGCTGCGACGGCCAGTCCGCCTGCCACCACCAGCAGTGCCGTGGCGATGCCCCACTGCTTGAGTCGGTGCTCACTGATGGCCTTGCACAGAAAGCCAACGACCAGCGCCACGATGACAAACCCGAAGTAGTAGGTCATCTGCACATGGTTGCTCAGCAGCTGCATTGCTCCAGCCAGGGCTGCCAGGCCAGCTCCGGTCAGGTACTTGCCCCTGTAGCACCACACGATGCCGGCCAGTGTGGGCGGGACATAGGTGAGCGTGACCAGCTTCCAGATGTGTCCTGCACCGATGAGGATGAAGAAGTAGCTCGACAGACCATAGCCAATGGCACCCAACACGGCCAGATACCAGCGCACATTGAAGGCCAGCATGAGGATAAAAAATCCCAGCATCATCATGAAGATCCAGCTCACCGGCTCGGGGAAGCCCAGAGAGTAGACCTTGCCCACCCAGCTGAGCCATCTGTTGCTGGAGTAGGTGGGGCGTATCTGGAACGTGGGCATGCCGCCAAACAGGGCATCGGTCCAGCGAGTGATTTCGCCGGTCTGCTGCTCGTGCAACACGCCCTCCTGGCCATTGGCCACACCTTGCATAACATCGTGCTGCTGCAGCACGTCACCGTTGACATCGCTGGGATAGAACATCAACCATGCCACAACGGCCATCACCACCACGCTGATGGCAATGTAAAGTGCCGAACGCAAGCCACTTGCGCTCGACTGAGTCTTGTCAGATTGCTTACTCATCGTCAGTATTACAATTTTTTCGGGCGGTAAAATTACAAATTTTATCTGACCCCCACAACTTTAGCGCCGTTTGTAGCCTTTTTTAACTCCGACACAGCTCGCGACCGAACACCCTGCTCCCCTCCCGTTTCCCAAAGGGGAGGGGGTGGGGATTGGCGCACACCAGGCGCGCGATTCTGCCAATGTGACACATCCAGAGCAGCCCTTCGTTGCAAAAGGCTAAAAATGCAACAAAAAGAACCGTCCCTAATGTTGCAAAAAACAGGCGAGAGGCCGGTGTGGCCTCTCGCCTGGCGATGCTTGCCGCTGCCGATGATCAGTAGCCTATCGACAGGGTGGTGTAGTAGCGGCCATAGTCAGTGCCCATACTCAGGGTCACATAGCCGGTGGTGTTGCCGCCAAACCAGGTGGCGATGCCACTCTCGACGCTGATGGGAGGACCATAGACGGCGCTCAGGTCGTGATAGATGCGGTTGTAGCGGCTGCGGTCGCGGTAGGTGCTGGCAAAGACAAACTGTGCATTTGCCAGTCGGCCGGCATCGTAGCTCAGCATCACATCGGGCCACAACAGGTTGAGCATGCTCACATCGCGCAGATAGACGATGTTGTCCTGATAGCCGTCGATATAGTAGCCGCTGGTGTAGAGGTAGTCGAGCGACACGTCAAACAGTGTGCCGAAGGTGATGCCCAGGATGCGGTCGATGACCGGCGCGCCATAGTAGGGGCGGTAGTGTGCCGGAATCACCGGGCGATAGTAGCGCAGCGGTGCCGGGCGATAGGGACGCGGAGGCGGCGGCAGCGGACGGCTCCAGTTGTGGTGCGAGTGTGCATAACTGAAGTGGTCGCGGTGCGGATGGCTGTTGTAGTTGTAGGGACGGCTGTGTCCGCCGCGGCTGCTGGGACCATAGCCATGGTGGTTGCCGCCGTGGTTGCCACGGTCGTTGTCAAAGCCATTGCGGTTGTTGCCACGGCCATTGCGATCGTTGCCACGGCCGTCACGGTTATTGCCACGGCCACGGTCGTTGCCCACGCCGCCACCGTCACGGTTGCCGCCACGGCCACGGTCGTTGCCCACGCCGCCACCGTCGCGGTTGCCGCCACGGCCACCCTTGTTGTCGCCCTGACCGACACTGCCGCGACCACCACGGCCGTTGTCATCCATGTTGGAGGGGGTGACTGCGGGCTGCGCAGGGCGCGCTGTGCCGTTGCCGCTCATCTGCGACGACGGGCGCTCGCGTCCGGTGCGGACTGTGCCTACCGTGCCGCGGTTGCCGCCACCACGGGTGCCTTGCGTCACGTTGCCGTTGTCATTGCCGCCACGTCCAGGAGCGACATTGGTTACACCGGTACGCGTGCGGTCGGCTGCCTGCCGCGACTGCACCTGCGACGAGGTGGTCGAGCGCGACACTTGCGGACTGACATTCACACGATGGTCGTTGTTGTGGCTGCGCACGCTGCCCTGCGGACGACTCTCGCTGCTGCGGCTCACTTGCGGACGGCTCTCACTGCGCACTTGGCGACTCTCGCTGCGCACTTGGCGACTCTCGCTGCTGCGGCTCACTTGCGGACGACTCTCACTGCGCACTTGACGGCTCTCGCTGCTGCGGCTCACCTGGCGGTCGCTGCCGCGCGACTGAGTCGAGACACTTGCGCCACGAGCTGCTGAGGGGCGCTGACGGCTCGACGAGAATTGCGCCGAGGCTGGCACGGCAAGAATCATGCCGCCCATGAGCACAAGGCCCATCATCATATTACGAACAGTAGTTTTCATAACGCTATATCTTTAATAAATTAATAATCCAAACCTAAGCATCAAGAAACCGACTCCCAGAATCTCGTTTCTTGTACTGGTTAGACTTGCAAATGGTATGCCCGTTTAACGCGCGTGTGGCAATTTTGGTCATGCAATAGACCAACGCCCCATTTTTACCGACATTCAACGCAACAACAGCGACCCGTCGCCATAGCTCAAGAAGCGATAGCCGCCTGCCAGAGCATGGTCATACATCGGTCGCCACTGATCCTGACCGACAAAAGCCGATACCAGCAACAACAGTGTGGACTGCGGCTGGTGGAAGTTGGTGATCATGCCCTGGATGATGCGGTAGTCAAATCCGGGCGCAATCATCAGCTGTGTCGTCCCCAGATAGGTCTGCGCACCGGTGCGGTCCAGATGGTCGACGATGTGCTGGAGGGCCTCGACGGTGCTGATGCGGCACGCGGTAGTGTAAGGCATCCACTGGCGCACGGTCAGCTCGTCGCCTTGCGCATCGGGCCGCTCAGCCAGAATTTGACCGACATAGTAGAGGCTCTCGAGCGTGCGCACCGAAGTCGTGCCCACGGCCACCACAGGTCGATGTCCCTCAATCAGCTCGACCAGCAGCGAGCGCGGCACGGCAAACACCTCACAGTGCATGTCGTGGTCGCCGATGCACTCGCTCTTGACCGGCTGGAACGTGCCGGCCCCAACATGCAACGTCAGCTCGCGCCGAGCGATGCCCCGCCGGTCGCACTCGTCAAGCAACGCGTCGGTGAAGTGCAGTCCGGCCGTGGGTGCCGCCACACTTCCGTCGATGTGGCTATAGACGGTCTGGTAGTCGGTCGCGTCGCTGGCCTCAGTGCCGCGGTTCAGATAGGGCGGGATGGGAATCTCGCCCACGGCATCGAGCACCGACGCAAAGGTCACATCATCGCCGTCCCAGTCGAAGTCGATGACCCAAGCATTGCCGCGCCGCTCGCCACGCGTGGCACACAGTGTCACCGCCTGTCCGTCAACGTTCAAGGCCAACCGCAGCGTGCCCTGTTTCCAGCGCTTGCTGTTGCCCACCAGGCAGTTCCATGCGCAGTGGTGGGTGGTCTGGAAGATGAGCTGATAGTCGCGCGGTGCCTCGGGCTCGAGACAGAAAATCTCGATCAGCGAGCCAGTGTCCTTGCGGAAGCGCAGGCGGGCATTGATGACCCGGGTGTTGTTGTAGATGAGCATGCACTGTGGCGGCAGCAGCGACGGCACATCGCTGAAACGGTGATCCTCGATGTTGCCCTGGTGCCAATAGAGCAGCTTGCACTGTTCACGCTGCGCCAGCGGGTGCCGGGCGATGCGTTCGTCGGGCAGCGGGTAGTCATAGTCGCAAATTTTCAGGTTGCGAATGTCGTCAATCGTAATCATAGTCAGCTGCAAAGGTAGTCATTTTTGCACAATACGCGCCGGTGTTGGCGGCAAAAATGCGGGATGGCCCAATGCCATCCCGCAAATTATGAATGCCAATCGTGACGTGATTGTCTTACTTCTTGGCGACAGCCTGAGCGGCCTTCTTCTTGTCCATGGCGCGGGTCAGGGCGTAGGCCACGGGCGATGCCACGAACAGCGATGCGCACGTACCGACGATGACACCGAGAATCATCGCGAAGATGAAGCTGCGGATCGATTCACCACCCAGGAAGAACATCACCAACAGCACAAGCAGCGTCGTGATTGAGGTCATCAACGTACGCGACAGGGTGCTGCACAGTGCCTTGTTGAAGGTCTCATACAGATCCTGCTTGGGATACAGGCTACGATACTCGCGCACACGGTCAAACACCACCACCGTGTCGTTGACCTGATAACCAATCACAGTCAGGATAGCGGCGATAAACGTCTGGTCAACCTCCATCGAGAACGGGAAGATGCCGTGCAGGTTGTAGAAACCAATCACCACAAACGAGGTGAAGGCCACGGCAGCCAGAGCGCCAACCGAGAAGGCCACGTTGCGGAAACGGATGAGGATGTACAGTGCCATGGCCAGCAGCGAGAAGAACACTGCCCAGATGGCCTCGCGGGTCATGTCGCTTGCGATGCTCGGACCCACCTTGTCGCTCGAAACGACACCCATGTTCTCATTAGCGATGCTGAAGTCAGTCTGGCTCATGTTGCCCAGGTCGCTCTTCAGGCCCTGATAGAGCTTGCCCATGATCTCGTCGTCGACGCCCTCTTCGTTGCTGTCAATCTTGTAGTTGGTCGAGATGCGCACCTTGGTGTCGTTGTCGATGGTGATGACCGACACATTGCCACCATCAAACAGCGGAGCCAGCTGGCCCTCGAGCTGCTCGGTGCTCACAGCATGGTCAAATTGCACGATATAGTTGCGACCACCCGAGAAGTCGATGCCGCGGTTCAGGCCACGGAACACAAACAGGCACAGGATGATGGCGGCAATCACGCCCAGCACCATCCAGGTCTTCTTGGCCTTGCCCATGAAGTTGTACTTCACGTTCTCGAGCATGTGCTCGGTCAGCTTGGTGGTCAGCGTCATCTTGTTGAACGTGCCCTTGTTGACAAAATACTCCATCACCAGACGGGTGGCGAACACTGCCGTGAAGAACGAGCAGCAGATACCGATCACCAGGGTGACGGCGAAACCACGGATGGGACCCGAGCCGAGCAGAATCAGGATGATGCCCGTGATGATGGTCGTCAAGTTAGAGTCGAAGATGGCCGAGAAAGCGTTCTTGTAGCCATCGCTCACCGAGGCCTTCAGGCCCTTGCCGGCGCGCAGCTCCTCCTTGATGCGCTCAAAAATCAGCACGTTGGCGTCGACGGCCATACCCAGCGTCAGCACGATACCGGCGATGCCCGGCAGCGTCAGCACGGTCTGGAACGAGGCCAGGATGCCCATGGTGAAGAACAGGTTCATGATCAGACCCAGGTTGGCGATGTTGCCGGCATAGATGCCGTAGGTGCAAATCATGAACAGCACCAGCAGCACCAGGGCCACGATGAACGAGATGATACCCTTCTTGATCGACTCCTGACCCAGCGACGGACCAATCACGCTCTCGCTGGCCACGTTGACGCGGGCCACCATCTTACCCGACTCGAGCACGTTGGCAAGGTCGTTGGCCTCCTCGACGGTGAAGCGGCCGCTGATTTGCGAGCTGCCGCCGTCAATCTGGCTGTTGACATTGGGATAAGAGTAGACCTGGTCATCGAGCACGATGGCGATAGCCTTGCCGATGTTCTGGCCGGTGATGCGCGACCACTGGCGAGCGCCCTCGTCATTCATGCGCATCGACACCACCTGACCCTGCAGGTTGTCAAACTCGCTGCTGGCGCGGGTCACCACGTCGCCGTTGAGCACGGGCTGGCCGTTGACGGTGCGCAGCGCAATCAGGCTGAAGGCGTCAGCACCATTCTGCGTCTGACCCGAGGGCTTGACGGTCCAAGCCAGCTTGAGGTCGGCGGGCAGGTTGGTGCGTGCGGCCGGCGAGTTGATGATGGCATTGACAGCGGCAGTGTCGTTGACCGACACCATGCCCACCACGGGGCTGCCACCGGCCTGCTGGGCCATCACCTGGAAGCCGGTGAGCTCGGCCAGCGTGCGGCCCTGCGGTGCGGCAGGAGCGGCAGCGGGCTTGGCCTGCTGGGCCTGGGTCGAGTCGGCGGCGGTTGCCGTCGAGTCGTTGGCCTCGGGCTGGGCCTGTGCAACAGGCTGACCAGCCTGCTGGCTCAGGTTGTTGAGCGCGCCGACGATGTCCGACAGTGTATAGGTCTCATAAAACTCAAGGTTGGCGGCACCCTGCAGCAGCTTGCGCACGCGCTCCGGCTCCTTGATGCCCGGCAGCTCGAGCAGGATGCGTCCCGTGCTCTGGAGCTTCTGGATGTTAGGAGCGACCACACCAAAGCGGTCGATACGGTTGCGCAGCACCTTGTAGGAGTTGTCGACCATGGCCTCAACCTCTTCCTTGAGGATGTTCTCGACCTTGGCGTCGCTGGCGGCAGGATCCTCGCGCACCTTCTCGACGTTGCGGAACACCTGTGCCAGGCTGGCACCGGGAGCCAGGTTCTTGTACTCCTTGCAGAAGCTGGCCACAAAGTCCTCCTGTGCGGCCTGGTCGCGCTCGACCTTAGCGATAGCTTCGTTAAACTTCTTGTCAGGGTTGTTGCCTGAGAGGGCACGCAGGATGTCGGGCACCGAGATTTGAAGTGTGACGTTCATACCACCCTTCAAGTCCAGACCGAGGCCCAGCTCCTTCTCACGCACTTGCTGGAAGGTGTAGTATCCAAGGTACACCTTCTCCTTGCCAATCGAGTCCATATACGTGTTGAGCGCCGTGCGATACTTGTCGTTGCTCGTGTCGGGGGTCTTGATGCCGGCGGCAGCAAGGGCCTTCTTCTCGGCCACGCCCTGATAGTGGTTCGACACAAACGTAAATGACAGGTAGAATGCACAAATCAGGATCAACGCGATCGTAATGACTCGGATAAAACCTTTAGTTTGCATTTCTAGAATTGTTAGTTATTTGTTTTTAATTTGTTTCATTAACGAGCATAACAACCTGTGAGTGTGCACATTAAATCCACCTCTTGATGCCAAAAGGAGGCCTTAATGCCCACATACACAAGTTTTCAGCCTGCAAATGTACAACAAATAATTGATGTGAGAAAATAAAATTTTCAGGTTTTTGTCTTTCAACGCTCAACTTTCAATAATTTTCCGTAATTTTGCGCTGTTGATTCGGGAGGCAACTGAAGTCTCTAGCAACTAGCCAATTCACCATTCACAATTCCTAAAAAAGATGAAAATCGTTTTTCTTGACGCTTATACCAGCAACCCCGGCGACCTGTCGTGGGACGGGCTGCGACAGCTGGGCGAGTGCATCATCTATGACCGCTCGACACCCGAACAGATAGTGCCGCGCTCACGCGAGGCCGAAGCCATACTTATTAATAAGGTGCTTATCACGCGCGAGATGATGCAGCAGCTGCCTCGGCTGCGCTACATCGGCATCCTGGCCACCGGATACAACTATGTCGACGTGGTCGCTGCACACGAGATGGGCATCATCGTGACCAACGTGCCGGCCTACAGCACCCCCAGCGTGGCTCAGCTGGCCTGGGCACACTTGCTCAACATCTGCTGCATGCCACAGCACTACACCGACGAGGTGCGCGGAGGCCTGTGGGGACGCTGCCCAGACTTCAGCTTCACCAACACCAGCCTGATCGAGCTGTCGGGAAAGACGATGGGCATCGTCGGGTTCGGCCAGATAGGCAGTGCTGTGGCGCGCATCGCCCGGGCCATGGACATGCCCGTGCTGGCCTACACCAGCAAGGCACAAGCCCAGCTGCCCGACGGCGTGACACGGGCGCGTGACCTGGAGCAGGTCTTCGCCGAGTGTGACGTCATCAGCCTGCACTGCCCGCTCACCCCCGAGACACGCTGCCTGGTCAACCGCGAGCGGCTGGCGCTGGTCAAGCCCACCGCCATCCTGATCAACACCAGCCGCGGCATGCTTGTCGACGAGCAGGCACTGGCCGATGCGCTCAACGAAGGACGCATCTTCGCCGCCGGACTGGACGTGCTGCCCGTCGAGCCACCACGCGACGGCAGCCCGCTGCTCACCGCACGCAACTGCTTTGTCACCCCGCACCTGGGCTGGGCCAGCAAGGAGGCGCGCGTGCGGCTCATCCGCGTGGTCGAGGACAACCTGCGCGCCTTCCAGCAGGGCCACCCCCAGAACGTAGTCTCATAGACCAAAATCTCCAGGCCCTCCAGAGCCTCTAGAATATCTAGATTGTCCAAAAAAATCATAACCCCATTTCAAGCAAGATGACAAACCAAAACAACCTCCGCAACTGGCTGGTGGCCGCGGCACTGATGATGTGCCTGGCGGCACAGGCCGTGCAATTCACGCAACCCAAGCGCGAGTTCCGCTCGTCGTGGGTGGCAACAGTGTGGTGCCTCGATTGGCCCAACGAGGGCTCGCGCGGCACCGGCGCCACTGCGACCGCGCAGATGAAGCAGCAGCTGGTCAGGCTGCTCGACTCGCTGCAGGTCAACCACTTCAACGCAGTCAACTTCCAGGTGCGCTCGATGTGCGACGCCATGTACGAGTCGAGCTACGAGCCCTGGTCTAGCTACCTCACCGGCACCCGCGGCGCCACACCCGGGTTCGATCCGCTGGCCTTCTGCGTCGACGAGTGCCACAAGCGCGGCATGGAGTGCCATGCCTGGGTCAACCCCTACCGCTTCAGCACCGGCACCGACTGGAACACCACCCAGGACCAGGAGCTGAAGAACAACGGATGGCTGCTCACGCATGGCTCGACCACCATCCTCGACCCGGCCCAGCAGCGCGTCATCGACCGCATCGTCAACGTCTGCCGCGAGATCATCACCAAGTATGACGTCGACGGCATCCTCTATGACGACTACTTCTATCCCAACGGCATCCCCACCGACGCCACTGCCGGCGACTACGACGAGTGGCAGCAGAGCAATGTGGACATGACCTTTGCCGACTGGCGGCGCAACAATGTCAACCGCATGGTCAAGGCCGTCTACGACATGATCCAGAACACACGCCCCGAGGTGCGCTTTGGCATCTCGCCGGCAGGCGTGACTTGCACCAGCCAGGCCGTCGCCGACCGACATGGCGTGGAGCGCAGCAGCGGCAGCGACTGGCAGTACAACGGCATCTTCAGCGACCCGGTGCAGTGGTACGAGGACAAGAGCGTAGACTACATCTCACCGCAGATCTATTGGCACATTGGCAACAGTGCGGCCGACTATGGCAAACTCGCTCCCTGGTGGAACCGCGTCGCCCGTCAGTTCGGACGACACATGTTTGTCTCGCACAGCATCTCAGGCCTCAAGTCCAACAGCTATGGCAGCCAGAACCCTGAGCCGGCGATGACCAGCAGCAACGACTATGACGAGTATGCCAACCAGGTCGAACTGATGCGCACCACCAACGAGGACGGTGCCATGGGGTCTATCTACTACAGCACCAAGTATATCTACAACCTGGGAGCAGCCGAGTCATTCGGCCACTACCTCAAGCGAGTGGTCTATCAGCGACCGGCACTGCCGCCTGCCATGCCCTGGAAGGCCGGCAACGACCCGGGCACGGTGCAGAACCTGGCGCTGGAGGGCGACCAGCTGACGTGGGACGGCCATGACAACGTGCGTTACACGGTCTATGCCTTCCCCGCCACCATGGCCCATGAGCAGTTTGCGCGCGAGGGCGAGTATCTGCTGGGCATGACCTACGACACCCACTTCACCCTGCCGGCCGAGGTGCTGGGCGACTACCAGTATGCCGTTTGCGTGCTTGACCGCGTGGGCAACGAGTATGACCCGGTCATCCTGGGCGACGTCCTGCCGCCACTGGCAGCACCTGTGCTACTCGGACCCGCAGCAGGCGCATCGCTGTTCAACCCGTTCGACTTCGTCTGGCAAGCCGTCGACGGTGCCACGTCCTACACCGTCGAGGTGGCACAGGACGCGTCGTTCGACCTGATCAAGGAGCGCATCAATGTCACCGACACCCTCGTGTCGAGCGCCACCATGACGCACCTCACCTCAGGCGAGACACACTACTGGCGCGTGCTGGCCAGCGGACCGGGCTATGCCAACGGCGTGAGCGAGCGACGCCCCTTTGTGCCGCAACTGCTGGTGGTCACCGCGCCCTACGACGGCCAGATTGGCCTGTCGACCACGCCTACCATCACCTGGAATGTGCCCGACAACGAGGTCACAGCGCAACTGGCCATCGCCACCGACCCCGAGATGACCGACGTCACCTATACCGCACAGGCCACCGCCGGAACGCACACTGTGGCGCAAGGCATCCTGGCCCCCGGCAGCAAATATTATGTCACCGTCACACTGACACATGGCGGCCTTGAGCAGACCTCGCCTGTGGTGGCGTTCACCACCCAGTTTGACCTGCCGACCTTCCTGTGCCCAGTGGACGGCGGAACACTCTACAGCGACGACTACATCACACTGCAGCGGCAGAGCGAGGCCGTGGCCTACGTCTACGAGGTGTCGAACTCGGCCACCACATGGGGACGCACACGCCTGGTCGAGACACTGAGCGACGGCTCGTGCCAGAGCAGCAAGCCCGCCGGCGAGCTCAAGGTCAACAGCAAACTCATGGTCGACGGCACCACCTACTATGCCCGCGCCAAGCTCACCTACCTCGACGAGGAGAACGTGCGCCGCACTACTGACTACTGCCCCGTCATCTCGTTTGTCTACAGCGCGGCCACACGCCCCGCCGGCATCACCGGTGATGTCGATGGCAACGGCACGGTCGACATCAGCGACGCCAACGCCGCCATCAACGTCATGCTCGGTAAGGACTCGGGCGCGACACTCCATGCCGATGTCAACGGCGACGGCACCGTCGGCATCGACGACGTCAACGCCATCATCAACATCATGCTCGGCAAGCAATAGCCAATAACACCTCCGAGCTCCCCTCCCCTTTCACAAAGGGGACATTCTCCGAGCTCCCCTCCCCTTTCCCAAAGGGGAGGGGGTTGGGGATGGGGTTTGACACAGCAGAGAGCTAGCCGGCCGCGACCCAAAAATGCCACACCAGGGACGGTTCTTTTTGTGACATTTTTTGGGCGCGGCCGGTAATCGCAGCACAACACCACCGAAAACAGTAGGCTGTTTTTTGGGGATTGTTACTGTTTTTTTCAATTTTTTCTTGTAATTTTGCGCCAACAATCGTTTTAGACATGAGAAAATGAAGAAATCAACATCAATCACCGAGATTGACCTGTCCAATGCCTCTCGAATCTATGACAAGGTCAACTATGCCGACGATGAGCTGCTCTTTGCCGACAACATCACATCCATCCCCAACCTCGCCAAGGTGTTCAAGGTCAACTTTTTTGCGTTTGTGTTCTGCCTGGATGGCGATTTGTCACTCAACCTCAACGGCAACCGATTTGAGCTCAGCGCCAACGACGGCCTGTTTGTCGACACCAACACCATCGTCGACGCCTGGCAGCACAGCGACGACTTTCGGTGTGTGATTTGCGCGTTCAACAGCGATGTGGCGTTCAACTTTGTCAACCGCAGCCTGTTTGACGCGGTGATGCAGATTCGCCAGCAGCCGGTGGTGCACTTCAGCCACGACGAGATCACGTTGATGGTCAAATATTATGAGCTCGCCAAGTTCAAGATGGAGCACCCCGAGCTGAACTTCGGCAAGGAGACAATGATCAACATCTTGCGGGGCTATATCTATGACATCCTGAGCAACATGAGCCGCCACCTGGAGCTGGATCACGACCAGATGTTGCGGCAGGGCGACAAAATCTTCAGGCGCTTCATGCTCATGCTCTCTGACGGCCAGCAACAGGGCCGCAACGTGCAGGCCTACGCCGACGCGTTGTGCATCTCGCCCAAGTACCTAACCAGCATCTGCCACCAGTATGCCTCAAAGACTGCCAGCCAACTCATCGCCCAGAGCATGGTGGGGCACATCAAGCAGCTGCTGCTCTACAGCGACATGACCATCAAGGAGATTGCAGCGCACCTGGGATTCGGCAACCTCTCGTTCTTCGGCAAATATGTCAAAAAACACCTGGGTGTCTCGCCCAACAACTATCGCCGCCTCAACAGCTACGGCAAGTGACTTGCTTGCTGAGGCAGCGCACGTGCACCCCGGCAAAACAGGTGTTGACGATGGGTTGAACAACTTTTATCAATTTCTAGAACTCACCTTAAATTAAAATGTAGTACCTTTGCGGCGTGAAAACTAACGAGACAAAAATCTGCGTGTTCGCCGCATCGAGCGGCCGCATCGACCAGGCATACGCCGACGACGCCTATGCGGTGGGCACCATGCTGGCCCAGCAAGGCTGGCAGTGTGTCAACGGAGCGGGCGCGATGGGCCTGATGCGCGCCGTGAGCGATGGTGCGCTTGACGCCGGCGGACACGTCGTCGGTGTGATTCCCAAGTTTATGGTTGACAACGGCTGGTGCTATGACCGCCTGCCCGAACTCATCATCACGCCCGACATGCACGAGCGCAAGCTGCAGATGACCGAGATGACACAAGCCGTGCTGGCACTGCCGGGTGGCTGCGGTACCCTCGAGGAGCTACTCGAGGCCATCACATGGCGGCAGCTGGGCATCAGCCAGCGTCCCATCGTGCTGTTGAACACACGCGGCTACTTTGACGCAATGCTGGCGATGCTGCAACACTGCATCGACGAGCGCTTCATGAAGGCATCGCACCAGTCGCTGTGGACCGTCGCCTCGACACCCCAGCAGGCCGTGGAAGCCCTGGAGCGCGAGCTGCAACAGGGTCCGGCCAGCATCGAGAGCAAATACTGAGCGCGCCCGACACGGCAGACGCCAAGAAACTTTCAACCCATCTATTAATCGGCACTAGCAGCCACTGGACAATTGAGCAAGGCACAACATATCGCACAGCCCGACACCACGACCCACGACACGGCCGCGGTCGACACGTCGCACCTCTATCATGCGCCGCTGTATGCCGACAGCTTTCCATCGCTGAGTGCCGCCGACAGTGCCGCCGCACCACTGACCGCGGTGCCCGTCATGCCGCAAGTGCCGGGCGAGAGCCCCACAGCCCGCGGCCACTCGCTCATTCACGACACCGGCGCCATGGGCCTGCTGCTGGCTGCGCTGTTCTTTCTGGTGGTGAGCTACCGCACCGGCTACAAATATCTCGAGAATCTGTGGCACAACCTGTTCTCGGTGCGCCGACGCGAGAGCCTGTTTGAGCAGGGCACCGTCAGCGAGACCCAGATTCTGTCGGCGCTGATTGGGCTCACGTGCACACTGGAGGGGCTTCTGGGCTATCAGGCAGTGTCGTTGTGGCGCCCCGCCCTGCAGCCGTCCATTCAGTCGGCGATGTCGCTGCACGTGCTGCTGTTTGTGGGCCTGGCCCTGGTTTTCTACCTGCTGCAGGTGGTGGGCTACAACTTGCTGGGCTATGTGTTCTCTGACCGCGACTCGACTCGTGTGTGGCTCGACGGTTTCAAAGCGTCACAGGCGCTGCTGGGGCTCCTACTGTTTCCGGTGGTTGCCGTTTCGTTGGCTCAGCCTTCAACTGTTAAAATAATGTTAATTATCGCAATATTCTTTTACTTTTGCACACGATTTGCCTTTATTTGCAAAGGATTTAGGATTTTTTATAGCAATTTGCTATCGCTAGTGTATTTTATTTTGTACCTTTGCAGCGTCGAAATTGTCCCCCTTGTGCTAATCTGTGGGGGTACCATAACAATCTGCAACTATTTACAGTCATAAAAACCACTTCAACACATGAAGAAAATTCTGGTTTCCCAGCCCAAACCCGAGAATGGGAAGTCACCCTACTATGACCTTCAAGACAAGTATGACGTCGAAGTCGTGCTGCGTCCGTTCATCAAGGTCGAGGGGCTCAGTGCCAAGGAATTCCGCCAGCACAAAGTAGCCATTCCCGATTTCAGTGCCATCATCTTCACTGCCCGGACTGCAGTAGACCACTTCTTCCGTTTGTGCCAAGAGACACGCTACAACGTGCCCGACACGCTCAAGTATTTCTGCGTCAGCGAGGCCATCGCCTATTATCTGCAGAAATACATCATCTATCGCAAACGCAAGATATTCTTCAGCGAGACCGGAAGGGCCGAAGACCTGATCCCCATTCTCGAGAAGCACAACAAAGAGACCTATCTGCTGCCCATCAGCGAGTCGGTCGAGGACAACAAGGTGTCGGTGCTCGACGCACACAACATCAAGTATACCAAGGTGCCCATGTACCGAACTGTCAGCAACGACTTTCGACCCGACGAGAAGTTTGACTACGACATGCTGGTGTTCTTCAGCCCATCGGGGGTGAAGGCCCTCAAGAGCAACTTCCCGGACTTTGAGCAAGGTGACATCGTCATCGGTGCCATGGGAAAGACCACCATCGAGGCTGTCGAGCAAGCAGGCCTCCGTCTGGATTTGACTACCAGCCCCGAAGCCCCGTCGATGTCGATTGTCATCGACCACTATCTCAGAGACCACTGCGCGCGCAAGGACGAGTAAGCCTCTGCCCGAGAGCATCAGCACCTCGTTTTGCTACAATCACGAGACAATGCTATTCAATATGCGACATGCTCTAAAACCTAAACTTCAAGTTTTCAAGTTGTTCAGCAACTTGAAAACTTGAATTTGCTTACAGTGCAAGGACTCAGACTATACAAGAGCGAGAAGCTGTGCAGCCGCACCACGGTGGGCCAGCTGTTTGACCAGGGGAAGTCGGCCATCGCCTTCCCGCTGCGCGTTGTCTATCGCCTGCACCAGCCCGATGCCGAGGCACCAGCCCGGTTTCTGATCACCATCCCGAAGAAGAAAATCCGCCATGCCGTCGACCGCGTGTTGCTGCGGCGACGCACCCGCGAGGCCTACCGCCTGTGGCGACGCACCCTGCTCCATCCCGCCCTGCAGCAGAGCGGCCTGTCGGTCGACATCGCCCTGATCTACCTGGACAAAGAGATGGCCGACTATGCACTGATCGAGTCGCGCGTCAAGCAGCTGCTGACCCGTGTGGCGCATGCGGCCCAGGCACACACTGACGACCCACAACCATGAGACGACTGTGGCACATCATCTGCTTGCCGCTTGAGTGGCTACTCATACTGCCCATCAGGTTCTATCAGCGGTTCATCTCGCCGCTCACGCCACCCGTGTGCCGCTTCACGCCCACGTGCAGCCACTATGCCATCGAGGCCATACGCAAACATGGCCCCTTCCGCGGCACCTGGCTGGCCATCCGTCGCATCCTGCGCTGCAACCCCTGGGGCGGCAGCGGCTATGACCCGGTGCCATGATCACCGACGCACACACCCACAACCTGCAGGCCACCAATGCCATCATCGCCATCGAGCCGGCGCAATTTGCCCCGCTGCCCGGTCGGTCCTATAGCGTGGGCCTGCATCCCTGGCACACAGCCACCACAACCGACACACACCTGGCCATGCTGGAGCGATGTGCCCGGCACGAGCAGGTGATAGCCATCGGCGAAACCGGCCTTGACGCACTGCAAGGCGCACCGCTCGACCGCCAGATCGCCATCATGACTCACCACTTGACCCTGGCTCAGCAGCTGGCCAAACCCATAATCATCCACTGTGTGCGCACCTCGCAACAGGTGCTGCGACTGTGCCGGCAGCTGGGCATCACCGTGCCCTGCGCCATCCATGGCATGCGCAGCAACGAGCGGGTGGCACGCCCGCTGCTCGACGCTGGCTTCTACCTGTCGTTCGGACCACGGTTCAACCCTGCAACAGTGGTGGCCACTCCGCCCGAACGTATCCTCATCGAGACCGACGACACTGGCATGGCCATCGGCGATGTCGCCGCGCTCATCGCTCCTGTGCTGGACATGGCTCCCCACGACGTGCAGCACCTCGCCACCGCCAACCTGCAACGGTTCCTCAACACCTGAAGGCAAACACCTTACACCTCCCCCCTAGGACATTCCCCTAGCTCCCCTCCCCTTTCACAAAGGGACATTCTCCGAGCTGAGGGTGTGTCATAATTCTGGCGCATCCTCTTTTTATAACATGTTGTAAAACATATAACAAAGCCTCTACTTTCCCAAGCGGAGGCTTTGTCATGTTAAAAAGTTTTAGTAACTTTG